>Ga0181525_10000175_pt1 | contig 58092 bp, 57 predicted proteins | sample PEATcosm2014_Bin_48_FD_121100 | JGI IMG/M metagenome (GOLD analysis project Ga0181525, IMG submission 121100) | Peatland microbial communities from MTU Mesocosm Facility, Houghton, MI, USA - PEATcosm2014_Bin06_10_metaG | ecosystem: Environmental > Terrestrial > Soil > Wetlands > Peat | place...
CCGTTCGCCCTGCCCTTCGTCTGGCGCGCCGGTCCGCGGCTGCGGCTCGTGCTTTTTTCGTGCGTCGTCGCGGCGCTTTTGCTGTTCGCCGCGCTTGCCGGCGGCAACTTCAACCAATGGACCGGCCCGATCGCGCTGATGCGCTGCCTGCCCGAGTTCATCCTCGGCACCCTGCTTTACCGCGCCTATCACGACGGCGTTTTCGCCTCTTTCTTCCAGCGCGACGCGATTGGCTATGGCGCGCTTGCCGTCGCGGTGCTCTCCCTGCATTTTGGCGCGCCGGACATTGTCTCGGTCGCACTGTTCCCGGTACTCATTCTCGCCGCCCTCGGCAATGCCGGCACGGTCGCGCAAGCGATCAACACCGCGCCGCTGCTCTGGCTCGGCGAGATTTCCTATTCGCTGTATCTGATCCATGGCCTGGTCGATTATATCGTGACCCAGGTCCTGGACGGCCTCGGCGTGCACGAGCGGGCCGATCTTTCCGTCGGCGTCTCGCTCGCACTGCTCACGGTCATGCTCGCGATCGCCCTGATCGCCGCGGGCATCAGCTATCGCACCATCGAAATCGCCTGGCGCGGGCGGCTGCGCGCGTTGTTGAGCTTCGAAGCTCCCGCAAAACCACGGCCGGCTGCGGCAAGCGCCCGTATTCAAAGCACCGGTATTACCACGGCCCACGTCGTCAACTAAGATGCGAATAGCCGACTCAGTGTCGCCGGTCTGCGGAGAGACAGAATGCTGTTCGATCCGAAATGGCAGCAACGCAACGATCCGTTTTCGCTGCAAAGCCTCATTGCCTGGCTGGAGCTGCAGGATCCGCTGGCCGAGTATTGCTATTCCAGCACCGGCGAATGTCTGTTGGCGCGCTATTTCCGCGAACGCGGATTCAACAAGGTGATCATGGCGGCGGATTTTTTCTATCACTTCCCGCGCTTCGACGCGCTTTACGAAGCGGTCCGGCTGCCGGCGCACTTCAACGCCATCGCCAAGGGCAAGACCCGCACTTTCGGCGCGGCACTCGCCCGCGCCCGCGAACTGCAGCCGGCAAACATTGCCATGTAGCCTCGGCATTTGCGGTGCCGGCGTAAAATCACTATCTGCGCGTTGCACCGCTTGCACCGCGCAGATATGAAACACCAACAGCTCGCGCTTTTTGAACCGCAATCGGACGCGCCGCCGACGGCGATGCCCGACGGCTTCCGCTACGCGCCGGACGTGATCGACGCGGCCGAGGAAGCGCGCCTCGTCGCGTCGTTCGCCGATCTGCCGTTCAAGGAATTCGAGTTTCACGGCTTTCTCGGCAAGCGCCGCGTGGTTTCGTTCGGCTACCGCTACGACTTCAACGGCGGCGGCTTGAAGGACGCCGAGCCGATGCCGCACTTTCTCCTCCCGGTTCGCCAGCGCGCCGCCGCGTTTGCGGCGCTGACGCCGGATCGCCTGCAGCATGCCCTGATCACCGAATACCGGTCGGGAGCGGCGATCGGCTGGCACCGCGACCGGCCCAACTACGACGACGTAATCGGCATCTCGCTCGCCTCGCCCTGCACCTTCCGGATGCGGCGAAAACGCGGCGCCGCATCGAGAGACGGTTGGCAGCGAGCGTCGATGGAGCTGCCCCGCCGCTCCATCTATCTGATGCGCGGCGCCGCGCGCGACCAATGGGAGCACAGTATTCCCGCGGTGGACGACCTTCGCTACTCGATCACGTTCCGCACGCTGCGCGAGCCCACCTCGTCCGAACCTTAAATTTATGCAACGTGCCGGCAAAACCGCCTCCGCGCGTTGACTTTCCCGGCGCCTTCGATCATCTCGACGCCGATGCACATGACTGAGCCCATAGGCGCGCTCTGCCCCCCGACATTCGCAGTCGGGCTGGCCGCAATTCCGCGGCCCAAGGCGGAGCATTGTCATGTTCAATCGCAAGCCCTACCGGACCAGGGCGCAAAAGGCCGAGGCGCGGCGCACCGCGCGTAAAGGCACCGACGGCGCCTGGCGCTCGAACGCGCCGTTTTCGCTTCACGGCGAGCCCGGCGAATGGGTCTGGGACCAAAGCCACAAAGTCCCGGTGCGCCGAGCGCACCAGGACGACCGTGACGAACCGGCAAACCGCGGCAACGCGTGGACGGCGCCGCCACGGCGATGGCGGTAGCGCGGTGGAAGGGGCGTCCGACCATCAACCGGCTCCTTCGCTGAAAGAATCATCGGTGTGAGTTGGACGCCCCCTCCACACACTTCGTGTGGTCCCCCTCCCCCGCTCCGCGGGGGCGGATGAGCGACAGCGTTCTCGCGACGCTACTTTGCGTCCGAGTTTTGCTCACCACGACCAAGCTCACGACTCTTTTAGATTCGCCTCCGGCACCGCGCATGATCCCGAAAAGTGCAGTTGCGGTTTTCGGAAAAGATCATGCGCCAGCGTGAGGAAGGCGAAGCGCCGAAAGGCGCATGCCAACCATTGCAGCTTACGCGGCAGCGGGCCTTATCGGAGCCCGCTCGCCTTCCGGCGCTTCACCGCGGCTCTGGCGCAGGCGAACTGAATCAAGCCAGCGCTCAGCTTCGGGCCATGCTTCCCGGGATGCGCACATGATCCGCAAAGATCACGCGTCTCCTGGTTAAGCGGAGCACCCCGCACCCCGCCGCTTACTTCCAACGCGCGCTCGATGAGTTCCGGATCGATCGACAGGTTCGCGGGCATGTATAAATCTCCTACACATAATGTGACACAAAATAGCGGCCGGGCAATGTCACGCGGCCTTCTTGTCCTTCTCGGCCAGGCCCGCGAGCGCGCGTAAAATCCCGGTGGCGCCTTTGAGCCGCGCGGCCGGCGCCTCCCACTCGTCGAAGAACACCACCTTCATGTCGGGCCGGATGCGCGCGCCCTCGGGATGCTTGGCGATGTACGTGATGAGCCCCTCGGGATTGGCGAAGATGTTGTCGCGGAACGACAGCACGACGCCCTTCGGGCCGGCGTCGATGCGCTCGACATTGGCACGCCGGCACAGCGCCTTGATGGCGACGACCTGGAGCAGATAGTCGACTTCCTCCGGCAGCGGGCCGAAGCGGTCGACCAGCTCGGCGGCAAACGCCTCGATGTCGCGGTCGTCCTCGATCTCCGAGAGCCGGCGATAGAGCCCGAGCCGCACCGGCAGATCAGCGACGTAATCTTCTGAAATGAGCACCGGCGTGCCGATGGTGATCTGCGGCGACCATTTGTCGGCTGCGGGCGCGGTGATGCCGGCTTTGAGCGACAGCACCGCCTCTTCCAGCATCTGCTGGTAAAGCTCGTAGCCGACTTCCTTGATGTGGCCGTGCTGCTCGTCGCCCAACAGATTGCCGGCGCCGCGGATGTCGAGATCGTGCGAGGCGAGCTGGAAGCCGGCGCCGAGCGTATCGAGCGATTGCAGCACTTTGAGCCGCCGCTCGGCCTGCGGGGTGATCTTGCGGTTGGCCGGCAGCGTCAGCAGCGCGTAAGCGCGCAGCTTGGCGCGCCCGACGCGGCCGCGCAGCTGATAGATCTGCGCCAGGCCGAACATGTCGGCGCGGTGGACGATCAGCGTATTGGCGGTCGGAATGTCGAGGCCGCTTTCGACGATCGAGGTCGAGAGCAGCACGTCGAACTTGCCGTCGTAGAACGCGGTCATGACGTCTTCAAGGACGCGCGACGGCATCTGGCCGTGCGCCACGGCGACGCGCACCTCCGGCACCGACTTGTCGAGGAACGCCTTGGTCTCGGCCAAGTCCTCGATGCGCGGGCAGACGAAAAACGCTTGCCCGCCGCGATAGCGCTCGCGAAGGAGCGCCTCGCGCACCACGATCGGATCGAACGGCGAGACGAAGGTGCGCACCGCGAGCCGGTCGACCGGCGGCGTGGCGATGATCGACATTTCGCGCACACCTGAAAGGGCCAATTGCAGCGTGCGCGGGATCGGAGTGGCGGTGAGCGTGAGCACATGCACCTCGGCGCGCAAGGTTTTGAGTTTTTCTTTGTGCGCGACGCCGAAATGCTGCTCCTCGTCGACCACGATCAGCCCGAGATCCTTGAACGTGATGGTCTTGCCGAGAAGCGCGTGCGTGCCGATGACGATGTCGAGCGTCCCGTCGGCCAGCGCTTTTTTGGTCTTGGCGAGTTCGGCGGCTGAGACCAGCCGCGAAGCCAAAGCGATGTGCAGCGGATAGCCGCGCATGCGCTCAGTGAAGGTCTTGAAATGCTGGCGGGCGAGCAAGGTGGTCGGCACCACGACCGCTACCTGCTTGCCGTTCATGGCGGCGACGAAAGCGGCGCGCAGCGCGACTTCCGTTTTGCCGAAGCCGACGTCGCCGCAAATCAGGCGATCCATCGGCTGGCCGGAGGAAAGATCGGCGAGCGTCGCGGCGATGGCCGCCTGCTGGTCGTCGGTCTCGTCATAGGGAAAGCGCGCGGCGAATTCGTCGTAGACGCCGGGCTCGACCGCCAGCCGCGGCGCTTCGCGCAATTGCCGTTCGGCGGCGACCTTGATCAGTTCGCTGGCGATCTCGCGGATGCGGTTCTTCATGCGCGACTTGCGCGCCTGCCAGGCGGTAGAGCCGAGGCGGTCAAGCTCGACGCCGGCCGCTTCCGAGCCGTAGCGGGAAAGGAGTTCGATGTTCTCCACCGGCAGGAACAATTTGTCGCCGCCGGCATAGTGGATTTCCAGGCAATCGTGCGGCGCACCCGCCGCCGCGATGGCGCGCAGGCCGACAAAGCGGCCGATGCCGTGATCGACGTGGACGACGACGTCGCCGGCGGACAGGCTCGTCACTTCGGTGATGAAATTTTCCGCGCGCTTCGATGCCCGGCGCGGGCGCACCAGGCGCTCGCCTAAAATGTCGGCTTCGGTGATCAGCGCGGTGTCTTGCGTTTCGAAGCCGGAATCGACGCCGAGGATGGCGAGCGCCACTTGTGGGCGCGGCAGGGCCAGCGCTTGCGGCCATGACGGGACGTCGGCGAGATTGAACAGGCCGTGTTCGGCGAGGACATGCGCCATGCGCTCGCGCGAGCCCGCGCTCCACAGCGCAATGACGACGCGCTTGCCGGCGCCCTGCAGCGCCTCGACATGGGTCTTCACCGCTTCGAACACGTTGGTGTTCGGCTCGCTCCGCTCGGCGGAAAAATTCTTCCCGGCATGCGCGCCGATATCGATCGCATCGGCCGTGGCGTCATGGGCGGCGAACGGCGAGAGCCGCGCTAAGGCAAAGCGCGCGAGCGTGTCGCGCCATTCGGTTTCCCCGAGATACAGCCGGTCCGGCGGCGACGGCTTATACGGTGCGCCGCCACCCGCTTGATCCATGACGTCCTTGCGGGCCTGATAATAGTCGGCGATTTGCGCCAGCCGCTCATGCGCCGCTTCTTCCGCCAGCGGCTGGATCGCGATCGGCGTCGCGGTTACATAATCGAACAACGTCTCCAGATTTTTGTGGAACAGCGGCAACCAGTGTTCCATGCCCGCTGAGCGCCGGCCTTCGCTCACGGCTTCGTAGAGTGTGTCGTCGGGGGCGGCGGCGCCGAACGCCGCCACATAGCCGGTGCGGAAGCGGTGGATGGTCTCGGTGGTGAGCTGGAACTCGGCCATCGGCACGAGGTTGAGCGCGCGCAAATCGGCATCGGTGCGCTGGGTCTCCGGATCGAAGCTCCGGATCGTTTCCAGCGTATCGCCGAAGAAATCGAGCCGGAGCGGTTCGGCCATGCCCGGCGCGAACAAGTCGATGATGCCGCCGCGCACCGCGTAATCGCCGGCCTCGCGCACGGTCGAGACGCGGTTGAAGCCGTTGAGCTCTAACCAGGCGGTAATGCCGGCCATCGGCAGCCGGTTGCCCGGTGCGGCCGAGAGCGATTGCGCGGCAAGCGTGGAGCGCGGCGGCACGCGCTGGAGCACGGCATTGACGGTGGTGAGCAGCACCGAAGGCTTGTCGCGGCCTTGCACGCGGGCGAGCCGCGACAGCGTCATCATCCGCTGCGCCACCACGCCGGCGTGCGGCGACACCCGGTCGTAGGGCAGACAATCCCAGGCCGGGAATTCCAAGACTTCGATGTCGGGGGCAAAGAAGGCGAGCGCGCGCGAGAGCGCCGCCATGCGGGAGCCGTCGCGGCAGACCACCGCAAGCGAAATCGCCGGTGGGGTCGGGCCGGCAGCGACCGCGCGCGCCAGGTCCGAGAGCACCAGCCCTTCGGCGCCGTCGGCGATGCCGGCGAGCAGCATCGGCCGGCCGGGCTTGAGCTGTTCGGCCGGCGAGCGCGCCGGCGATTTCACCCTGATCGTCACTGCCGACTACCCTGGTTATGGAATGCCCGCAGCTTGGCCAGCACCGCGGTGTCAAAGTTTGCCGGCACGGCCTCGGCACCTGTGACCCAGGCGTAAAGCTCGGCATTAGGCGCTTCGATCAGCCGCTCGAAATCGTCGAGACCCGGCTGGTCGAATTGGTCGATGTAGACGTCGGCAAAGCGGCCGATAATGAGATCCATTTCGCGCACGCCCCGCCGCCAGGCGCGGAACAAAAGCTTGCGCCGCCGCTCGTCCAATCCTGCGCTCGATCGCTGCGTCATTCTTGCCGTCCAACCCTCCCGTTCCGCTTTGGCGTGCAACGCCAAAAGCCCGGACGGGGCCGGGCGAGCGTTATATAGAGGGCGGTAAGCGAGATGTCAGCGGCGAAACGTTCAGTTACACCATCAACTTCGATGCGACCGAACATACTCAATCCGTTGTTCGCTGCGCTCTCGGCGCTCCCGGGCATCGGGCCGAAGCTCGAGAAGCTGTTCGCGCGGCTGTTCGACCGCGACGGCGAAGCGCCGCGCATCATCGATCTCCTCTTCCACATGCCGACCGGCTTCGTCGACCGCCGAAACCAACCGAAGCTGTCCGCGGTGACGCCGGCCACCGTCGTCACCGTCGCCGTCACGGTCGACGCGCACCGGCCGCCGCCGCCCAACCGGCCGCGCGCGCCCTACAACATCGACACCCGCGACGAGACCAACACGCTCACCATCACCTATTTCAATGCGCGGAAGGATTATCTGGAAAAGCTCTTGCCCGAAGGGCAGGTGCGCTATGTGTCCGGCACCGCTACCTTGTACGACGGCCATCTACAGATGGTGCATCCCGACCGCGTGGTCGACGCCGCGGGCCTTGCCAAACTGCCGCTGATCGATCCGGTCTACCCCCTGACCGAGGGTTTGCATCCGCTCCAGCTGCGCAAGGCGCTCGAGCTTGCGCTCGATCGCATTCCGCAACTGCCGGAATGGCAGGATCAAGCCTTCCTCAAGCGCAACGGCTTTCTCGCTTTTGGCGAGGCGCTGCGCGCGGTGCACCATCCAGGCGAGCCCGCCGACCTCGAGCCGCAAAACCTCGCCTGGTCGCGGCTCGCTTACGACGAATTGCTCGCCGGGCAATTGGCGTTGGCGCTGTTGCGCGGCCACCAGCGCAAGCGTGCCGGCCGCGGCAGCGCCGCCGAGGGCCGGCTGCGGGCAAAAATCATTGCCGCGCTGCCGTATTCGCTCACGCCGTCGCAGGAGCGCGCCACGACCGACATCATCGCCGATCTGGCGCAGCCCAACCGCATGCTGCGGTTGCTGCATGGCGACGTCGGCTCCGGCAAGACTTTGGTGGCGCTGCTATCCGCCGCGACCGTGATCGAGGCCGGACGGCAGGCGGCGTTCATGGCGCCGACCGAAATTCTCGCCCGGCAGCATTATGCGACCATCGCGCCGCTCGCAGCCAAGACCGGCATCCGTATTGCGATCTTGACCGGCCGCGAACGCGGCCGGGAGCGCCCGGAAATCCTGTCTGCCCTTGCGTCGGGCGAGATCGATCTGATCGTCGGCACGCATGCGCTCTTCCAGGACGACGTGGCTTTCCACGATCTGGCGCTGGCCGTGGTCGATGAGCAGCACCGGTTCGGCGTGCATCAGCGGCTCGCGTTAGCGCGCAAGGGCGAGGCGGTCGATCTTTTGGTGCTCACCGCGACGCCGATCCCGCGCACGCTGGTGCTGACCTATTTCGGCGACATGGACGTTTCGGAACTGCGCGAAAAGCCCGCCGGGCGGCAGAAGATCGATACGCGCGCCTTGCCGCTCGAGCGGCTTGCCGAAGTGATCGAGGCGGTCGCGCGCGCCCTCGATGACGGCCGCCGGGTCTATTGGGTCTGTCCACTGGTGGAAGAATCCGAAACCCGCGATCTCGCGGCTGCCGAAGCGCGCTATGCAGCGCTGAAAAAACGCTTCGGCGACACCGTCGAGCTCGTCCATGGCCGCATGCGCGGGCCGGAGAAGGACCAGGCGATGGCGCGCTTTGCGTCAGGCGCAGCCCGCATCCTCGTCGCCACCACCGTGATCGAAGTCGGCGTCGACGTCCCGGAAGCGAGCGTCATGGTCATCGAACACGCCGAACGCTTCGGGTTATCGCAGCTGCATCAGCTGCGCGGCCGCGTCGGCCGCGGCAGCGAGCCCTCGATTTGCCTCCTGCTCTACAAAGCCCCGCTCGGCGAAACCGCCAAAGCCCGCCTTGCCATTCTGCGCGACACCGACGACGGCTTTCGCATCGCCGAAGAAGATTTGCGCCTGCGCGGCGAAGGCGACCTGCTCGGCACGCGCCAAAGCGGCCTTCCGGGCTTCCGCCTCGCGCGGCTCGAAGTGCACGGCAAGCTTTTGAACGCGGCGCGCGAGGACGCGTCCCACGTCCTCAACCGTGACCCGAAGCTGACTTCACCGCGCGGCGCGGCGTTACGGGCGCTGCTCTATCTGTTCGGCCAGGACGAGGCGATCAAACTACTGGGCGCCGGCTGAGACGGTACGTTTTCGATGTAATTCACTGCCCACGTTCGCGATGCGGCGGGCCGGACGGTGGCGGCAGCGGATTGGCGCCAAAGCGGTTGTAGCCGCGCGTGCCGGCGAAGCAAAACCAGACGATCAACACGACGCCACCGAAGAACGGGATGAAAAACAAAAGCAGCCACCAGCCGCCGCGATCGATGTCGTGCAGTCGGCGCACGCAGACCGCGAGAAAGGGGATGATCGTTCCAAATCCCCACAACGCGGCGAGCGCGCCACCGTCGTATCCGACCAGGACGTCAACCGCTCGGTCCACGATGCCGGCGGCCGTACCCGCCAGCGTCGTGAACAAAATCCAGAACCAAAACTCTGAACGCGGGGCGCGGCCGGTAAACGTCCCGTACTTGGAAAAAACCGATCTGATCGCTTGCCAGAAGTCCATGCCAAACGCACCGCCGTCCCGGCGCGTCAAAGCACGCACCATCGACAACGAACAGCTAGCCGAACGCTAAGCGTGCGCGAGTGCCGCGAGCCTGTCCGGTCCGAAGCGGTTCGGACCTTCGGTCCCCTTGCTGCAATACCAGACGATGAGGATGATGGCGCCGATGAGCGGGATGCAGACCAGGAAAACCCACCAGCCGCTGCGGTCGAGATCGTGCAAGCGACGGATAGCGACCGCTATGCCCGGCAATAACACCGCGAGCCCGAACAGACTCGTCGTGACTTGATAGCCGATGGCATAATCGATGATCGACGTGACGATCTCGGCGAGAATGACAAACAACACCCAGTACCAGTATTCCGAACGGCTCGCGCGATCGGAGAAGTTCACGTAATTCGAGAAGCCAGATTTGATTGCGTCGCCAAAACCCATGTCAGCCTCCCAAGCCTGCCCAACGCCGCTACGTTAGCATGGCGAAAGCAAAACATCTTTGACGATTTTCTCTTATTCGGCGGCGCTCGGCGCAGCCTTGCGCGCGGCCTGCGCGGCGCGGGCGGTCTCGGCGAGTGCCGCAAGCTTGTTCTGCAGATCCTCGGCGCCCGGTTGAATAATACCGGCGGAGATCAGAAGCGACATCGCTTCCTCGACCGTGATGTCCAGATCGATGACGTCGCGCCGGGGCACGTAAAAGAAAAAGCCGGTGGTCGGGTTCGGCGTGCACGGCAGGAACGCCGAGACATGTTCGGTCTGCGGTAAATAAGCAGCGATGACGCTGGTCGGTGGCTGGGTGAGAAACACCAGCGACCACATTCCCGGCGCCGGAAACTCGACGAGGCCGACGCGGCGGAAACTCGATTCCGAGCTGGAGAACAGCGTCTGGAAGATCTGCTTGGTGGTGCGATAGATCGGTCGCACGATCGGCATGCGGTTTAAAAGGCCTTCGCCCAGGCCGACGAGCCGGCTGCCGACGAGATTGGCAGTGAGGAAGCCAAGGAGCGTCAGCGCCAAAAAGACGATGATGAGGCCAAAGCCCGGAACATTGACCGGCAGATAGGTTTCGGGGCGATAGGCCACCGGGATGAGCGGCCGCACCAGATTGTCGACCCAGGTGACGAACCACCAGATGAGCCACACCGTGACCGCCACCGGCCCGGCAACCACCAGTCCGGTCAGAAAGTAGTTGCGGATACGGCTGACGAGTGCCGTCGTGTGTTTCCCGGCGCCCGCGGAGCCACTCGCACTCTCTTTGTTGTCGATGCTCATCGTCGCTCGCACGCGCCGGCTTTGCGGCCGCAAGTATGTTGCAGCTATATAGCGGTAACCCGCGCACCCGCACAGGGGCGACGTTCGGCGACGTTTATGCCGCGCGGCTATTCCACGGTTACCGACTTGGCAAGATTACGCGGCTGATCGACGTCGGTGCCGAGAGCGACGGCGGTGTGATAGGCGATGAGCTGCACCGGCACCGCGTAGACCAAAGGCGCGACCGCGCCCGGCACCGTCGGCAGTATCAGTGTCACGAGCGGTTGTCCTTCGGACGCGGCGGCACCTTTGGCGTCGGTGAGCAGGATCAAGCGGCCGCCGCGCGCGGCGACTTCCTGCATGTTGGACACGGTCTTCTCGAACACCCGATCGTGCGGGGCGATCACCACCACCGGCATGGTCTCGTCAATGAGCGCGATCGGCCCGTGTTTGAGTTCGCCCGCCGCGTAGCCTTCGGCGTGGATGTAGGAGATTTCCTTGAGCTTTAGCGCGCCTTCGAGCGCGATCGGGTAGCTCGTGCCGCGGCCGAGATAGAGCACGTCGCGGCTTTTCGCGAGGTCGCGCGCCAAATGTTCGATCTGCGGCTCGAGCGCCAGCGCCTCGCTCATATGCCGCGGCACCTCGATCAACGCCCGCACCAGCTCCCGCTCATCGTCCGCGGAAAGGACGCCGCGCGCACGGCCGGCGGCGATGGCGAGCGAGGCCAATGCAGCGAGCTGACAGGTGAACGCCTTGGTCGAGGCGACGCCGATTTCAGGTCCCGCCAGCGTCGGCATGACAATGTCGCTCTCGCGCGCGATGGTCGACGTCGGGACGTTGACGATGGAGAGCACATGCTGTTTGTGCTCGCGCGCATAGCGCAGCGAGGCCAGCGTATCGGCGGTCTCGCCGGATTGTGAGATAAAGACCGCGAGCGCGCCGGGGTCGAGCGGCGCGTCGCGGTAGCGGAACTCGGACGCGATGTCGACCTCGACCGGGAGATCGGCGTAGCGCTCGAACCAGTAACGCGCCACCATGCCGGCATAATAGGCCGTACCGCAGGCGGCAATCGAGACGCGCTTGAGCGCGCGGAAATCGAACGGCAGCTTCATCGGCAGATCGACGCGCTCGCCGACCATGTCGAGATAATGCGCCAGCGTGTGGCCGACTACTTCCGGCTGCTCGTAGATCTCCTTGGCCATGAAGTGCCGGTGATTGCCCTTGTCGATCAGCATCACCGAGGCTTGAGATTTCAGCATCGGGCGGTGCACGACGGCACCGCCGACGTCACGCACTTCGGCGCTATGGCGGTGGATCACGGCGCAATCGCCGTCTTCGAGATAGCTCACGATGTCGGTAAAGGGCGCAAGCGCAATCGCGTCCGAGCCGATATACATGGCGTCGTCGCCGAAACCGATGGCAAGCGGCGAACCCTTGCGCGCACCGATCAAAAGATCGTCTTCGCCGGCGAACAAAAAGGCGAGCGCAAAGGCGCCGCGCAGCCTTGGCAGCGACGCTTTGACCGCTTCGAGCGGAGAGAGCCCCTCCTTCATCGCCAGGCTCACCAGCTGAGCGATCACTTCGGTGTCGGTCTCAGTCGCAAATTCGACGCCCTGGCCGATGAGTTCGCGTCGCAATTCGCTGAAATTCTCGATGATGCCGTTGTGCACCACGGCCAGAGCTTCGGTTGCGTGCGGATGCGCATTGGTTTCGTTCGGCTTGCCGTGGGTCGCCCAGCGGGTGTGGCCAATGCCGATGGTTCCGGCGAGCGGCTCGCGGGCAAGTTTTTGTTCGAGGTTGCGCAGCTTGCCTTGCGCGCGCCGGCGATTGAGCGCGCCGCGTTCGAGCGTTGCAACGCCGGCTGAATCGTAGCCGCGGTATTCGAGGCGCTTGAGCGCATCAATGAGCAACGGCGCGACCGGCTCGCCGCCGATGATCCCGATAATGCCGCACATCGAACTGGATCGCTTTCCTTAAAAGACTGCCGCGCCCGCTAAGTTATTAACCGTAAAGCGCAATCCTACCCGAAACCAAATAAAAAAACGTTTCGGTCCGTGACAGGCAAAGGCCGCATGCGGAGGGCGAAAGATCGCACCTACTTGCCTGATTGCCCTCTCTTTTTGCCGAGCGACTTCAGGGAGCGCAAGCGCGCGGCGGCGTTTTCCTTAACGACTTGGCGCCCACGCCCCAAGGCAAGCGCATTGGCCGGCACATTCTCGGTAATCACAGAACCGGACCCGACATAGGCGCCCTCGCCGATCTCGACGGGCGCCACCAGCGCCGAGTTCGAGCCGATGAAAGCGTTCTTGCCGATCACCGTGCGGTGCTTGGCATTGCCGTCGTAATTGCAGGTGATGGTTCCGGCTCCGACATTGGCGCCGGCGCCGACCGTGGCGTCGCCGATATAGCTCAAGTGATTGGCCTTGGCGCCGGCTTCGAGCGAAGCCTCCTTGACCTCGACGAAATTGCCGACGCGCGCACCTTCGCCGAGCCGCGCGCCCGGGCGGAGCCGCGCGAACGGTCCGACCGAGGCGCCTTTGCCGATGTGCGCACCGACGAGATGCGAGAAAGCGTGAATAACGGCACCGTCGCCGACCGTCACTTTCTCGCCGAACACGACGTAAGGTTCGACCACGACATCCTTGCCGAATTTGGTATCAGCCGACAGAAACACCGTCTCCGGCGCGATGAGCGTCACGCCAGCGTCAAGCGCTTTTTGGCGCAGCCGCGCTTGCACCACCGCTTCGGCCGCGGCGAGCTGGCTTTTGGTGTTAATTCCACGCACATCATCCTCCTCGACTTCGACCGCGACCGCGTCAAGCTGCATGCCGCGCGCGATCTCGACGGCGTCGGTCAAATAAAATTCGCCCTTGCCATTGTCGTCCCCGATCCGACTTAAGATCGCGAGCGCATGCCGACCCGACAACGCCATGATGCCGCCATTGCACAGGCCAATGGTTTTTTCTTTGGCGCTGGCATCTGCCTCCTCGCGAATGGCGGCAAGTTTACCGCCGGCAACGACAAGCCGCCCGTAGCCGGTTGGATCGGCTGGGCGAAATCCAAGCACAGCAACGGCTGCGCCTGCCGCCAACGGCGCGCGCAGTCGCGTCAACGTTGCGCCACGGATCAGCGGCGTGTCGCCGTAGACGATGAAAATGTCGTCGAATTTTTGCTTGATCGCCGCTTTGGCTGCGAGCACCGCGTGAGCGGTTCCGCGGCGCTCCTGTTGCACAAAGGATTTGACGCCGGGCGCGATCCGCTCCGCCTCGGCCGCCACGGCCTCCTGCCCGGGACCGACGACCACCGCAGTTGCCGTGACCTTGGCTTGCGCGATCGCGGCAAGGACATGAGCCAAGAGCGAACGGCCGGCGACATTGTGCAGCACCTTCGGCACCGTCGAACGCATGCGCGTGCCTTCGCCAGCCGCAAGCACGATCGCCAGGCAGGTTCGAGCCTTCATCAACGAAATACCTCCGCGGCGCTCTCATAGCCGAGCCGCGCGCTCACCGAAAGCAGCGAACTGGGCGTTCCTCAAGTAAGCGGCCGGCGCCGCCGACATCGCGCGCACAATTTCCAAATCCCCGCTGCCGCGCGACAAAAACGTCGGAACGGGAGAATCTGCTATTTTAACATTGATTCGCATTCCCTTAATTCGCCTCGCTGAACCGGAGCGGCGGTAAATGCAGGTTCGCACGTAAATGAAGGTTCGCACGCCCGATCCCAAGATTGCGCCGAAGACGGCTGCAAAGACGGCTTCAGCAACCGCGGCGATAATGCCGATGACGCTGCAGCATTTCCGGCGCGAGGGTTTATGGGGTGCAGCGATGCTGGCCGCTCTGCTCGTCGCGGCACTTGCAGCGCAAAGCGACATCGGCGCGCAACGCGTGGCGCACATTCTCGCTTCGCTCAACGCCTCGCCGGACGCGCACACGTTCGATGCCGAAGCGGCGTCGCGACAACTGACCCAGGCCGTGCATACGCTCGCGCAGGACCGCGACCGGCTTGCGATGCGCCTTGCCACCGTCGAACGCGATATGGACGATCTCACTGGATCGATCAAACAACAGAGCGAAGCCGCCAAAAGTTCGCAAGGCGGCTCGGCTTGGCCGCTGGACGCCCAGCCCGTGCCGATGACGCCAGCCGATATTGCCGCCATGGCCAAATCGGTGGCGGCGCCGACGAGCCGGTTGGCCGCCGTGGGCGCGCCGGCAGCGACCGATACGCCTGCGGCTGATACCACTGCGGCACTACCCGCTTACGGCGCCGATATTGGCAGCGCTATGTCGATGAAAACGCTGCAGACGCACTGGACAGCGCTGCGCGCGGCGCATCCGCAACTTTTCGGCGGCATGCATCCAGTCGTGACGTTGCGGCAAAACGCGCACCTGAACCATACGGAGTTGCATCTCGTGGTCGGACCCTACTCAAGCGCCGACGCGGCGGCGCAGTTCTGCGGCTTGCTTGGCACTTTCCACGTGCCCTGCCAGCCGACCATGTTCGACGACCGCCACCTCGCGCTGCAGTGAGCGGCGCGGTATCATGCTGGCGGATGCCGACATGACCACGCCTCGCCCGCTGTTTCTCCCCACCGCCCGCCAAACCAACTGGCTCACCGCCATCGCCTTCCTTGCCGCCGGCGAGGCGATGTATGTGCGCTATCAGGCGATGGAGAATTTAACCGTATCCATCGCTTGCCACAGCGGGCTCAATACCTGGCTGTGCAGCACCTTTCGGCTGAGCTTCGTTCTCTACAATCATCGGATTATTGGCGCGGTTGCGCTTGCGGTCGCGCTCCTAAATTTGATCCGCCCGTCGATCGTGCTTCTCGCGGTGGCGCTGGCAGCAGCGGCCTACGGCGTGGTTATGCACAACGCCGATCTTTCGGGGCTGGCCGCCGGCGTCCTCATCCTGAGCTTGGCGCGTCCCGCGCCATCGCCAGCATAAAGGCAAGCCCCGCCAATCCGGCGCAGAACCAGACCGACTGCCAATTGGCAAACGTTTCGTCGAACAGGGTGTACACCGCCGACAAGCCGAGCACCGCGGCGGCGAGGCTTTCGGCCTTAGCGCGCGGCGCGGAAGGCCGCGGTGTCGAAACGAGCAGCACCAGATACGGCACGGCAGCGCCGGTCAGCGGCGCAAAAGGAATGTCGCGGTAGCGCGGATCGAAGACGAGACCTAGCGCCGCCTCGACCGCAACCAGCATCAACGCAATCAGCGTGCCGCTAAGGAAGCAATCGAGAAGATCGTGGCGCCCGCCGCGGCGGCCGAGCAGCGAAGCAAAACTCGGCGCCGGACGGCCCACGGCGCAGGCGATGGCACACACCACCGGGGCGATGGCGGCAATCACGGCAAAGCTGAGCGACCTTAGCCAACTCCCGGGGCTGAAGCTTTCGACTAGAACCGTCTCGATCGTCCAGCCGATCAGCACCGCGGCAGGAAAAACGAGCGCTGCGATTTTCGGCCACAAGGTGGCGGACGCCCCGGGTGCGCGGCGGGCGGCGGCAAAAGCGCCGGCAAAAGCCAACGCTGCTAGCGCAATGCCGGCCAGGGCCTGTTTTTGCCAATCCGGATGATCGGATACCGACCCACCGGAAAAACTGAATTTCGGCGCGCCTGTTGCGCGATCGATGACGCCCCAATAGCCCCCGACCGCACCTTCGAGACCGCGTTTCCACGGCTGGTCGAACGCCTCGATGACGTTGAGGCGAATGTTCGCGCGCTGCGCCACCGCAAGCGCCTCGATGATGGCGCGAGCCTGGTTGGATGGCGACGGCCTTGCCCCCTCGCGCATGCGGCCGGCACTGGGCCAGCCATATTCGCCGATGACGATCTCTTTATTGGGAAAGGCCGCAGCAACGCGGTTGCGGATAGCCTCCAGATGCGCCGCTGCGCCGGAAGCCGGGATCGGAAAGTCCTCCCAATACGGCAAAACATGGATGGTGACGAAATCGACCGCGTTTTGCACATCCGGGTACCGCAACCAGAATTCCCAGACGTCGGCGTAGGTGACCGGCATCGGTACCTGCGCCTTAACCTCGCGAATGATCCCGGCGAGCGTGGTGGCCGTCATCTCGCCGCGTAGCAGCACTTCATTGCCGACCACGATGGCGCTGATTACGTCGGCATACTCTTTGGCGTAACCGACTGTAGCCGCGACCTGACGGCGGGTGCGCTCCATGTCGGCGGAAACCCAGATGCCGTGCAATACCTTCAGGTGATAGCGGCGGGCGCTTTGCAGCACGTAATCGAGGCCGTCATCGACCGAATAGGTGCGAATACAGTCGGTGTATTTGGCAAGAAGCGCGAGATCCTCGTCGATCTGTTCCGGCGGTACGCGCGTTCCTTCCACCAGAGGATTCTGCGCGCCGCGAAACGGCGCATAGGAGAGACAGTAAAGCTTCTGCCCGGCGCCAAGCTGTGAAGGCGGCAGGGCAACCGGCGAGCCAAGCCACCACCACACGGCGCCGGTCGCGAGCGCGGTCAGCACAAACGAGGCGAGCGCAAGGCCGATCGAAGGGGAGTGCGGCGGGCGGGACACGCTCTGCCATTAACCTTGCGGCCGCGCGATGCCAAGCTTCATGGTCGTAGCCCCGACCCCGCGCTGGACAAACCGGCACGGTTGGGCTGATGTCGCTTTGGCCGCGCCTGGAAGATGCCGCAATGACGGTGCATCCGGCGGCCAGGAAACGCCCGTTCCCGGCCGCAAACGGCTTTGCAACTTAAGTGGACCCATGCTCCATCGTGTGTTCGGTGCTGCCCGCGGACTAGCCGCCGCGCTATTTTTGATCTCGGCCGCAACAGGCCTCAATCTCCCGGCCTTCGCCCAAAACAACGACGCCAAAGACAAGGCGCCGGCGGCCGGCCAGGAGCCCGCCAAAGAGCCGCAAAAGGTCGACGAATTCGCTGAAGCCGAGCACGCGATCAATGGCCCGGCCGGCAATCCCGAATGCGTCTGGCTCGGCCGCCGTGTCGTCAGCCTCTTGTGGCGCGACGACCTCGATACCGCCTTTCGCCACCTCGACCTTTACGACCGTTTCGGTTGCCCGAGCGCCCACGTTCAGGCCTCGTTCCGCTGCCTGATCCTGCATGGCCTCAATATCGATCCGAAGGCCGCTGATACCTTGAATGCCCGCGTGCAGGCCTGCTGGCTAAATCCCACGAACCCGGCACCGCCGCCCCCGCCGGCCGCTCCCCCAAGCGCTTCGGCCGCGCCCGCCCACCAACAATAAGCGGCGCGGCTATCCGGGGCTGACCGTCCGCGGCAACCAAACAAAAAAATCAAAGGAACAAAACTCGTTGTCTTGAATTTGCCACCTCTGGGAGCTACTTTTAGTTCTGCCGCTCGCAAGTCGCTTCCTTTAACCCATGCCGGGCCTTGGGGACGGGTTCGGTGTTTGCAATTCTGCCCCGCGTGGTTGATTTTCAATGCGCACCGTAGCTGCAGTGCTCACGCTCGTAGCGTGTGTGCATGCCGGGCTGTGGTTTTCGCTACGAACCAAAGAAACGGCTGCCGATTTCCCTGGGCAGCTTGCCAGCGTTTCTTACGCTCCCTTTGTCGCTTCGGCGCATCCCGACTGGGGTGATCGCCCGACCGCCGCGCAGATCCGGGCCGATTTGCGCGCCATTGCCCCCTATGCCCGCGCCATCCGCCTATACTCGTCAACCGGCGGCGCCGAGCTCGTTCCGCCGATTGCCGCGGAATTCGGCCTTAAAGTTACGGTCGGGGCGTGGATCGACAAGAACCAGGAGCGGAACGAGCGCGAAATCCGTTCTGCCCTGGAGCTAGCCCGCAACAACAGCAACGTGAACGCGATCGTCGTCGGTAACGAGACGATGCTGCGCGCCGAAACCAGTGCCGAAGACCTTATCAAGATCATCCAGCGTGTGAAGAGATCGAGCCCGGTCCCTGTTACGACAGGAGAAATCTGGACAGCCTGGGTTGACCATCCGGAGCTTGCTTCGGCGGTAGATTTTATCGCCGCCCATATGCTGCCCTACTGGGACGGCGCCGATGCCTCGACCGCCGTCGACCGGGCCATCGAGGCTTACGACAAGCTGCGCCGCCTGCATCCGGGCAAGCGCATCGTCATCGCTGAATTCGGCTGGCCGAGCGCCGGCTACAACTACCTGAACGCCAATCCAGGCCATTTCGAGCAGGCCAAGGTCATTCGCGACTTTGTCAGCCGCGCCGAGGCATACGGCATCGACTACAACGTCATCGAGGCGATCGATCAGCCCTGGAAGACGGCGGAAGGCGGCGTCGGGCCGTATTGGGGCCTGCTTGAGGCGTCCCGCCAGGCCAAATTCTCCTGGACCGGGCCGATCACCGATCCGAATTACTACAAAGGTGCGGGGCTCGCGGTCCTGCTCGGGTTGCTGCTGTCCTTGCCGATCCTGGCGATCAGCGGCGTCACGTTTGCCCAAGCGCTCACGCTTGCCGCGGCGGCGAACGTGGCCGGAGCCTGGTTCGCGGCGATTGTCGCATTCTGGACCGGCCACTACTTCGTGTGGGGCGCGGCCTTCGCGCTCGGCCTGGGCGTGCTGTTGTTGCTGCCGCTGATCGCGATTGCGCTGGCGCGCATCGACGAAATTGCCGCCATCGCTTTCGGCCGGCCGCCGCGCCGGCTTGCCGCCTCACCGCCGCTCGCGCCGCTTGCGCCACGGCCCTTTGCGCCGAAAGTGTCGATCCATGTGCCGGCCTGCTGCGAGCCGCCGGAGATGTTGCGCGCGACGCTCGATGCGGTGGCCAGGCTCGATTATCCCAACCTCGAATGTATCCTGGTTATCAACAACACGCCCGATCCGGCCTTCTGCCAGCCGATCGAGGAGCATTGCCGGGCGCTCGGCGAGCGTTTCAAATTCATCCGGGTCGAAAACCTCGACGGCTACAAGGCCGGCGCGCTCCGGCTGGCCCTCGCCAACACGGCGCCGGACGCCGACATCATCGGCGTGCTCGACGCCGATTATGTAGTTGAGCCGACCTGGCTCAAGGATCTGGTGCCGTTGTTTGCCGACCCGCGGGTCGGGCTCGTGCAATCGCCGCAGGATCATCGCGACGGCAACCGTTCGCTTATGCACCGCGCCATGAATGCCGAATATGCCGGCTTCTTCGATATCGGCATGGTGCAGCGGAACGAATTCAACGCCATCATCGTGCACGGCACGATGTGCCTGATCCGCCGCGAAGCCCTCGAGGCGGCCGGCGGCTGGTCGAGCGCGACGATCGTCGAGGATGCCGACCTTGGGCTCACACTGCTCGAGCAAGGCTGGATCGCCCATTACACCAACCGCCGTTACGGCTATGGGCTCTTGCCCGATACCTTCGATGCCTATAAGCGGCAGCGTCACCGCTGGGCGTTCGGCGGGCTGCAGATCCTGCGCAAGCATTGGCCGCGGATGTTGCCCGGCGTCGACGGCCTCTCGCGCGAGCAAAAGCGTGAATACGGCATCGGCTGGCTCAATTGGCTGGGCGCCGAGAGCGTCGGCGTGGTCGTTGCGCTCCTCAACATCGCCTGGGTGCCGGTCGTGGCGTTCCCCAATATCGCCGTCCCGGACATGATCCTGACGGTGCCGATCCTGGCCGCTTTTGCGGTTTCTGTTGCGCATTTTGCCGCGCTGTATCGCCTGCGGGTCAAAGCGACGCCGGGGCAAATGCTTGGCGCCGTCATCGCCGCCATGTCGGTGCAATGGACGGTGGCGCGGGCGGTGGGGATTGGCGTGTTCAAGGAGCGGCTACCCTTCCTGCGCACCTCGAAGGGCGGCAATAGCCGCAAGGGTCCGGACTTCCCGGCGTTCTGGGAGGCCGTGATTGCCGGGCTGCTCTTGGTCGGCGCGCTGACGCTCGTGGTCAGCAATTACAAGCAGGTTCGCGAGATCAATCTGTTTGCGGTGGTGCTTGTGGTGCAGAGCCTGCCATTCCTCTCGGCCGTCGCGATTGCGCTCGTCGAAGGCACCAAACTCAACTCCTTCGCCTATTGGCGTGCGGTCGAGGCTCGCTTCGCCGATTTCCTGCCACGGCCGAAAGTCGTCGCAAAGGCGCCGGAGCTACCAGCCGAGAACCGCATCGAAACGGTGCAGTAGCAACTACCCCGCGAGCGCCGTCTCCGCGAGCCGCACCCAATACGACGTGCCGACCGGGATCGCCTCGTCATTGAAGTCGTAGGCCGGATGATGCAAACCGGCGCTGTCGCCGTTGCCGACATAAATGAAGGCGCCGGGCCGCTGTTGCAGCATGAAGGCGAAGTCTTCGGCGCCCATCAACGGCCGACAATCGCGGTTGACCTTGTCGGCGCCGGCAATCTCGCCGGCGACGTCGGCCGCAAACATGGTGCTGCTCGCCTCGTTGACCAGAACCGGATAGCCGGTGACGTAACTCAGCTCCACCTTCGCGCCATAGAGCCGCGCCGTCCCCTCGACCACTTCCCGCACCCGTTCGCGCAGCAACTCGCGGACCCTGGCCGAGAGGCTACGCACGGTGCCGCTCAGCGTCGCATATTGCGGGATGACGTTGTCCGCGTGGCCGGCCTGGAACACGCAGATCGAAATCACCGCTGAATCCAGCGGATCGACGTTGCGGGCGACGATCGATTGCAGCTGGCTGACGATTTGCGCGCCTACCAGGACGGTGTCGACGCCCTGATGCGGCCAAGCCGCATGGGCGCCTTTGCCCTCGAGCTTGATGGTAATGGTATCGGTCGACGCCATCAGCGGCCCGGTGCGGATCGCGAATTCGCCAACCGGCATGCCGGGATAATTGTGCATGCCGAACACTTCCTGGATGCCGAAGCGCTCGAACAGGCCGTCGCCGATCATAGCGCGGGCGCCGGCGCCGCCCTCCTCCGCCGGCTGGAAGATCACGACCGCGGTGCCGGCGAAGTTGCGCGTATCGGCGAGATACTTGGCGGCGCCCAGAAGCATCGCGGTGTGGCCGTCATGACCGCAGGCATGCATTTTGCCCGGCACGGTCGACTTGTAGGGGAGGTTCGTCGCCTCCTCGATCGGCAAGGCGTCCATGTCGGCGCGCAAGCCCACCACTTTGCCGCCGGCGTTGCGGCCGCGGATGACACCGACCACGCCGGTGCGGCCGATGCCGGTCGCAACTTCATCGCAGCCGAAGCTCTTGAGCTTGTCGGCAACCGCGGCGGCGGTGCGGTGCACGTCATACTGCAATTCCGGATGGGCGTGAAAATCCCGTCGCCAGCCGGTGATCTCGGCATGCAGGTCGGCGACACGGTTGACGATCGGCATAGTCTTCTTCCTCGTGGCTCCAGCGCCCGAACGTAAATGTCGCCTAAAGTCTAGCAAAAGCAGCCCGCGCAGGCGACCGGCCTTGCCGGCCTTCAAAAAGCCCAGCACTGCACTAGTAACGGCGGTCGCTTTTCAGTATGCAATGCCCGCAAGGGCGCGTAGCTCAGTGGTAGAGCAACTGACTTTTAATCAGTAGGTCGATGGTTCGATCCCATCCGCGCTCACCAGTTAACGTCAGATTTTCGGACTTGGGGCCGTCATGAGTGTTTTTGCCGTCGATTATCTCTGCCGCGAGGTGTTGCGCGATCACGCCTTTCGTGCCGCGATGAAGGCCGATCCGGCGAAAGCGCTGGCGTCGCTCGATTTGACCGATGCCGAGCGCAGTGCGCTCATCGCCGGCGATGTCGGCGCGCTCTTCCGCATGGGCGTCAATGGTTTTCTGATGGGCTATCTCGCCCGCTTCGAAGTCTGCGGGCTCAACGTCCAGAATTACAACGAGCGCATGCGCGCGGTGAAAGTCGACGAAGTCGGCGAGCCGGTCTAGCCGGCTAGCTTTTCAAATAATTCTTCTTGTACCAATCGACGATCTCGCCGCCCGTCGTGATCCACACCTCCTGCCGCGAGGTGACGTGCGCAAGCGCGTTGGCGAAGTGCTTGCTGCGGTGCGGATAGCCGACCAAGAACGGATGCAGGCAGATCGCCATGACGCGGCCGGTCTTGGCGCCGTCCTCGTAAAGCACGTCGAACTGATCGCAGATCATGCGGCCGAAGGTTTCCGGGCTCTGATGCAGATCGAGCAGCGCCGGAATGTCGTTGATCTCGACCGAATACGGCATGGCGATCATCGAGCCCTTTTTCACGCGCATCGGATAGGGCTGGTCGTCGTTGACCCAATTACCCACGTATTCGATGCCGTTTTCGGCAAGAATATCGAGCGTGCGCATGGTCTCGCTCAACGCCGGGCTGAGCCAGCCGCGCGGCGCCACGCCTGTGCTTTTTTCGATCGTCGTCACGACTTCCTTGATCAGCGCGCGCTCGTCTTTCTCCGATTGGCCGGCGAACAGCGTCGAATTGTTGGTGCCGTGCCCCATCCATTCCCAGCCGAGCTTTTTGCCCTCTTCGATGATGCGCGGATAGCGCGCGCAGACGTCAGAGTTGAGCGCCACGGTGCCCTTGACGCCGTGACGTTCCATCACCTCCATCATCCGCCAGATACCGACCCGCACGCCGTAGTCGCGCCATGCGTAATTGAGGACGTCCGGGTGCACCGGCAGGTTGGTGAGCCGCGTCGACGGCCGGTCGAAGAGGAAATGTTCGATGTTCGGGATCACCCAAATCGCGACGCGGGCGCCGTTCGGCCAGGAAAGCCGCGGCCGGTCGATGATCGGCGAATAGTCGAAGCGGTCGTGCTCTTGGGGCACCGGCGGTTGCGGTGCCGGCGGCGCGGCGTTCGATTTCGCTTTCTTGATCGGCTTGCGCGGCACGCTTTCCTCCTGAATGTTTTGCGCATGATCTTTTTCGGAAAACCGGCTGCCACTTTTCCGGATCATGCGATAGTCTCGCACAACAAAAGCGCACAAGCGAACGCCCAGCAAGGAGCCCCAAGACATGGCCAATATCGTCGCCGGATTCGGCGTGCCGCATACCCCGGTGTTTCCGTTCTTCGTCAAACGCGACGGGCCCGATTGCGAAATCGCCAAGCTGTTCGGCGCGCAGAAGGAACAGCTTGCCGCGGTGCGCCCCGACGTCATCGTCATGTTCGACACCGATCATCTCAATACGTTTTTCCTCGACAATCTGCCGATCTTCGCCGTGGGTGTGGACAAGACCTTTGCCGGCCCCAACGACGAGCCGCGGGAAATGCCGGTGTACAAAATCCCTTCCGCAATCGAGCTGGCCGCGCATATCCGCAAAACCGCAATCGATGCCGGCTTCGACGCGGCGTTGACCCAGCATTATTCGGTCGATCATTCGATCGCCGTGCCGCTGCATTTCCTCACGCCGGACATGCACGTGCCGGTGGTGCCGTTCTTCATCAGCGGCCACGTCCCGCCGCTGCCGTCGGCGCAACGCTGCTATGCGCTCGGGCAAGCCGTGGCGCGCGCCATCGAAGCGTGGCCGGCGCCGCTGCGCGTCGTCGTCATGGGCTCAGGCAGTTTTTCGCTGGAAGTCGCCGGCCCGCGCATGGCGCCGGGCCGCACCGACGGCGTGCCCGATCCGGATTGGGCCTGGCGCGTCATCAAACTCATGGAAGAGCAAAAGATCGACAAGCTGATCGCCGAGTCCACCGAACATCAGCTGCTCAAAGCGGGCAATGTCGGCGGCGAACTGCTCAACTGGATCGCCATGCTCGGCGCCATAGGCAACCGCAAGCCGAACTACATCGCCCCGCAGATGGCGAACGGCCACGCTTACGGCGTCTGGCGCTGGAATTGACGGTAGGGGGCTGCGCCGCCCGCGACAGCTCGCAAGCAGCGCCGAGGGGCGCACTACCGCCGCGCCCTGATTTCATCGAACTTGGCTGCGGCGTGTTGGAATTTATCGTTGAAGAGCCACATCGCATCGAGGATTTCCCGGAAGCTTGCGGACGTCTTTGCCCGATCCGCGTGCCCGAAGGTGAAGATGCTGTTGTTGCGCAAATAGCCCATGACGGTCGGATCGGCGATCCGGTAGCCGGCAAGCTCCCCGGATTTGAGCGCCGACCTGGTCGGGCTGGGCACGATTTGCACGAGCTCGAAGACTTTCATCTGATCGACCGGATCAGGCAACGCTTTCACGATGGCCGGTATTTGCAGAAAAAGCTCCGCATGCGCGTTCATGAGGCCGTCGCGGACGGCGGTCCAGTGATTGAAGCGGCGGTCGAGTTCGCCCGCCCGCGCCTCTTCGGCCCCATCGCGAGCAATCAGCGCAGGAGCGAAAGCGGCGATTGTTTTTTTCATCGCCAGCCACTTTTTCTGCCCGTTTTGATCTTCGGCAACGCCGGTTTGGAAACTGCCTTTGTAGGTATTGGAACGCGCATTCCCCAAATTCTGGTTCCCATGGGTCTCGGCAAAGAAAATGCCGAGGCTGACGCGGCCGGCGATATCGGCGTCGGCACCGTCAAGGCCCTTGGCCCGCGCGATGGCGGTTCCGAGCGCGACCACGTCTTCAAACGGCGTGTCCGAAAATTGCGCGTTCGCTGGCGGCGCCTGCATGACCTTGAAGAGCACGAGATACTCATCGAGCAGCGGCTCATTGTCGGCATCGAAATAAGCCGGCGGAATGCCAAACTTGTTCGGCCGTCCGATCCGCCCCGGCGTAGCGTCGGTCAGGTCTTTATAAGTGCTCATCATGTCAATGCGGGCCCGATAAAGCGCTTGCCCGGGCAGATCCGGCAGCCGCAGATGTGAAGCGATCTGCGCGCGCCGCTCGTGCAAAATCGCCCTAAAGCCATTGAGGGCGCGTTCGTATGGAGCAGTCGCATCAGATTGAGCGAAGGCGGCGGCGATGCTCACCAACAGCACCGCGCCGATAACGATCCGTCGAAGCATCATCGCCGGTCCCTGCCTCGCGGCCGCGCAGCATCTACGTCGAGCGGGTGAGCCCGCCGTTGACGTAAAGCGTCTGCCCGGTGATGAACGCGGCATCGTCGCTGGCGAGAAACGCGATCGCGCCCACCAGGTCGGTCGCCTCCTCGGTGCGTTTGATCGATTGCATGTGGGCCATCATGTCGAACAGCGCATCTTTGGACAGGCCTCCCGGAATCTCCTTATCCGCCAGCGTACCCGGCGTGCGTGTTAGGCCCGGCGCGATGGCGTTGACGGTAACGCCGTGCTCGCCGAACTCGGTGGCCACCGAGCGCGTGAAGCCGATCACGCCGGCCTTGCTGCTGATGTAGTGGACGAGGTTCGGCACCAGCAGGCTGACCGTATCCGACGCAATGTTGACGATCCGGCCCCAACGCCGCTGCCGCATGCCGCCGATGAACGCCTTGCTCATCAGGAACATGGAATCGAGATTGACCGACAGAACCCGCCGCCAATCCTCGAATCTGATGTCGTCGAAAGCCTGCATCGGATAGATGCCGGCATTGTTGACGAGAATGTCGCAATGCTCGCCGTCCTTCTCGACCTCGGCCTTCAGGGACGCGACGCTCGCGGGATTGCTGACATCGCACTCGATCACAATGGCCTGTCCGCCACCGCCTTCGATCTGCCGCACCGTGTCTTGAGCTTTGGCGCGGTCGGCAACGACGATCCGCGCCCCCTCGCCCGCAAGCCGTATCGCCGTCGCTTGACCTATCCCCGAAGCCGCGCCGGAAATCACCGCGGTCTTGCCGGTAAATCGTTTCGTCACGTTTGCCTCCCCATTTCTCAGCGCGCGAGTGTTCGCATATAAAGGGGGCGCGGGTGAAGAGCGGCGCGGTCGATCGCGACATGGGAGTGCACGCATGACGAGCGGCAAGGACGACGAAGAATTCTTCCGGCAGCGCGGTTTCGGCATCAGGATCGGCTTCGGCGAGCGGCCGGCGCTGATCGTCATCGACATGGTCAAGGGTTTTACCGATCCGACCATGCCGCTCGGCGCCCCGCTTGAGGGCCAGATCGAGGCGCAAAAGCCGCTGATCGATGCGGCGCATGCGCGCGATATTCCGGTGATTTTCTCGACCGTGATCTACGAAGAGGCCGAGGCCAAAGACGCCGGCATCTGGGGCCTGAAGATGAAAGGCTCCACGACGCTTGCCGCCGGCGCCGAGGCCGTCAAGGTCGATCCGCGGCTGCCGATGGCGGGCAACGACGTGCTGCTGGTGAAAAAATACGCGTCGTGCTTTTTCGGCACCGACCTCGTGCCGCGGCTAAACAGCCGCCGCGTCGATACGCTGATCATCACCGGCTGCACCACGTCGGGCTGCGTGCGGGCCACCGCGGTCGACGCGGTCCAGAACGGCTTTCGCCCCATGGTGGTGCGCGAAGCGGTCGGCGACCGCTCGGCGGCGGCGCACGAGCAGAGCCTGTTCGACCTCAACGCCAAATACGCCGACGTCGTGTCGCTGGACGAGACGCTGCAGTATTTGAAAACCGTCGGCCACAACCGGCCGGCGTGATTATTTTTCAGAACATCGGATAGGCCGGATTGAGCGGCAGGCCGAATTCGGCGCGGCCGAAATTCTCCGCCGGCACGTCCCAGTTCATCACCACATGCGAGGAAATCGCGTGCACGTCGCGCCAGCAGCGCTGCGCTGTGTTGTTTTCCATGAGCCCGCTCGAGCCGGCGATCTTGATCAGAGAGTCCATGGCGTCGCGCAGCATGCGCATGGCGTAGGTGAAATCGCGGCGCAACAGCGTGCGCGTCTCCATCGTCATGCCGCTGTAATCCTTGCGCGCCGTCGCCAGCGCACGCCGCGCCAGGAGCTCGGCGGCGTCGATCTGCGCGGCGATTTCGGCGACTTTTAGCTGCACCGGCACGTGCTGGGCGATGGCGAGCTGCGTGTAAGTCAGATAGCGCTCGCGCGTCCAGGAGGTGAAATCCGCATAGCCGCCGCGCGCGACGCCGAGCGCCGGTCCGAGCAGCGCATAGGAATGCACCGCGATAAACGGGGTGCGGTAGATCGGATTGGTGTTGACCTTGGAGCCCGGCGCGTTGGCGTCGCGCAGAGTTTGAAACGACACGCTGCGATGCTCGGGCACGAACACGTCGTCGATGACGGCCGTGATCGAGCCTGACGCGCGCAGGCCGGCGCAATACCAGGTGTCGTCCATTTTCAACTGCGATACCGGCACGAGGTAAAGGCGCATGTCGGGATGATCCTCGCCAGCGCGGAAAGCAAGCCCGCCAACCATGATCCAATCGGAATGACGGAGCCCGGAGCACCACGCCCAACGGCCGTTGAGGCGATAGCCGCCCGGCACCACGGTGATGGTCCCGGTCGGCGCCGCCGACGTGGCGATGCAGGCAGAGGGGTTCTCGCTCCAGATGTCGTGCTGCGCCTCTTCGGGAAACAGCGCCAGCATGCAGGCATGGTCGGCGAGGTAATTAAGGCACCAGGCGGAAGAGCCGCACGTCGATTTGCCAAGCTCGATGGCGATATCGAAGGCGACTTCGTGGTCATGCTCGTAACCGCCCCAACGTTTCGGCTGCAAGGTGTGAATCAAGCCGGCGTCCAGGTATTCATCGACCGACTCGCGCGGTATGTGACGGTCGTGCTCGGCCTTGAGTGCGCGCTCGCGCAGTTTCGGCGCCAGCTTGCGGGCCCGCGCAACCAATTCGTCCGCGCTCGGAATATTCTCCACAGCCGTGGGGCGCACTTCTGCAAGGCTCATGCGTAATTCCTCCCTTTGACGGCAGATTGCGCCAGCGGCACAATGTAATCAAGAAGCGGCGCGCGTGTGAGTTGGCACATCTCATACGTGCAGGCGCAATGGATTTTAGGGGGGCTTATGCGTCTTGGATTTTTCATGATGCCGGTGCATCCGCCGGCACGCTCGTTCACCGACACGCTCGCCGAAGACACGGAGAAGTCGCTCCTTGCCGACCGGCTCGGCTTTGAGGAACTCTGGCTTGGTGAGCATTTTTCGGCGACCAGCGAGCCGATCCCCTCGCCGCTGATGTTCATGGCCGGGCTCGTGCCACGCACCAAGAATCTGCGCTTCGGCACCGGCGTCATCTGCATTCCTAATCACGATCCTGTCGTCGTCGCCGCCGAAGTCGCCCAGTTCGATCACATGAGCCGGGGCCGCTTCATGCTCGGCGTCGGGCCGGGAGGATTATTGTCGGACTTCGAGCTATTCGGCCACACCGACCCCGCCGTGCGCAACCGCAAGGTCGTGGAAGCGGTCAAGCTCATGCAGCGCATCTGGTCGCAGGATCCGCCTTACGAAATCGACGGTGAATTCTGGAAAGTGAATCTCAAAAACAACGTGATCGCCGATCTCGGCATCGGTTACATGCCGAAACCCTATCAAAAGGGCGGACCGCTGGTGACGCTGTCGCTGGCAAGTCCCAATTCAGCGTCGGCGCGCACGGCCGCTTTGCAGGGCTGGGGCATCATCTCGGCGAATATCATTCCGACATATTCGGTGGCGTCGCACTGGGCGATCTACGCCAAAGCGCATGCCGATGCCGGCAAAAAGCCCTCGGGCGAAAACTGGCGCGTGTCGCGCAACGTCATGGTGGCGCCGACCGACGCACAAGCCGCCGACCGGGTTTTCGGCGACGGCGGGTCCAACCGGTATTTCTTCACCTATATCCGCGCCGCGCTCTCGGGCGTCGGACTGCTCTCGCTGTTGAAGCCCGACCCCAACATGGCGGACGGAGAGGCGACGGTCGAAGCCATCACCGAGGGCTGCACCCTCTATGGCTCGCCCCAAACCATGCTCGATAAGCTCGTTGCCTTCCGCGAAGAGGTCGGACCATTCGGGACGTTGCTCATGACCGGACTGGATTGGCTCGGCCCGAACGAGGCTTGGGAGCGGCAATCGATGCAGCTCCTCGCCGAAGACGTAATGCCGAAATTCCGTCAGCACGTGCTGGCGCAGGCGGCGGAGTAGGCGGCGGACGCGCGCCGCGCGGCGGGGATTGAGGCCGCGCGACTTGTTGCTGCTTCGTTAGAATGCGAGGATGCTGCAGGTCACCGCCTGCAGGCGTCAAGGTTATGTCCGCAGCCCTTCCCCTCGCCGCGTTTTGTCATTTCAAATCCAACAATTTCGAGGCATGCATCACCGGCTCAACGCCGTGCTTAAACCGCATCGCTTGCGGCGCCTGTCCGATGTGCCGGTTTCAGGCATCATCTGCCGAGCCAACCTCGAGCGGATTTCGCTCAATTTGATGCGCATCGGCCCGGCGGTCGACGTCTGGCCGGGTGCGCTCGAACAATTCTATCTGGTGCAGATTCCAATTCATGGCTCGGTCGATATCAGCCACGGGCAAGACCGTGTGCGCTGCGCCGGCACCATGGCGGCGGTCCTTTCGCCGCGTGAAAAGCTGCGGCTGCGCTGGTCCGACAATTGCACGCAGCTGATGGTGCAAATCCCGCGCGACGCGATCGAGACTCGGCTCGCGGAGCTTGGCAGCAAGCCGACGGCTTTGCGATTTGCAACCGCTTTCGATCTAGAAAATCCCGCTGCGCGGGAGTGGCGGTGGCTCCTCGATTTCGCAGTACGGTCGGTGGACTCAGGCGGCGTGTTTTCGCGCGATCCGCTCAGCGCCAAGCTTGAGGACCTGCTACTGTCCGCGCTCCTCGTCACTCAGCCGCACAACTACCTCGACGTCCTGCGCGATCACCGGGGCGCGGCTCCCTATTACGTCCTGCAAGCGGAACGGCCAATGCGCGAAGAGATGCCGGTTGCGCTTACGGTCGCGGATCTCGCAAATGGCGCGGGTGTCAGCCGGCGTGCCCTGCACGCCGGCTTTCGCCGCTTCCGTTCGACAACGCCGATGCGCCGCCTGACCGTCATGCGCCTTGACGCCGCGCGCCGCCGCCTGCAGGAAGCCGAGCCGGGCCTCACCGTCAGCCGCGCCGCCGCCGAGGTCGGATTTCTGCAGTTCGGCCGTTTTGCCGGTCTGGCCTTTGGCGAACTCCCGTCCGCCACCCTGCAACGGGCGTTGCGGCGCGCGCTGTCTTAACGCAGCCAGTGCTCGACGATTTTGCGCGCGGTGCGCCGCCTGATCGCCAATGCGCCGCCGGTCGTCGCGTTGCCGAGATAATCGCCGACATAATAAATGTTTTTCGGACCGGCCTCCTGCACCGACAAGAAGCTACGCACCTTGCGCGCTTGGCCGGGCGGGAAGCTCGCGATGATGTAGGTGGCGTGCATTTCGTGAACTTCTTTTAGGTCCTGCTCCAGCGAAGGATAGATTTGCTTGGCCCAATAACGCGCGACGCGGTCGAGATTGGAGCCGTCCTGGTCGAGGTAGTGGCGCTGGCGGTCGGGGGCGAGCACAAGCCAAAGCCGCGGCGGATCGCCTAAGCGCTCCGAACCGGGGAAAGTTTTTATGAACGAAATCGGCGTCTGATGCCGGCGGGTGTGGAACGTGCGAATATCAAATTCCGTCGCCGGCTTATTCTTGAGCACATAGGCGACCATGGCGTATTGGGCATAAGGTACGTCGGCAAAGAAGCTTTTCTCCCACGGCGTCTGATCGACGACGACGCCGGAGACCGCGTTACCCGGCAGCGCACACACGACAATGTCGGCGGCGAGCTTCTGCCGTCCTTGCGGGCCGTCGACAATCACGTTGCGGCCAGCGCAATCGTCGCCGAGCTCGATCGAGACGACGCGCGTATTGAAATGCACTTCGAGCTTATCGGCCAAGGCGCGGGTCAGCGTGCCGAACCCGGTCGTAAAGGTGTAGGATGCCCGGTTGCGGACATGCGGATAAATCATCAGGAAATAGGCCTTCGAGGCTTGCTCGACATTCCAGGCCCATAAGTTGCGATAGACGACGGCGACCACATTCTCCAGGAAATCGGCGCCGACCTTGCGGGTGAGATATTCGGCCATGCTTTCGTCGTCGAAGTCCGCGGCTGTGTGAATGAGGCACGGGTTGACGAGGCGGCGCGCGCGGACGAAATCGGGGATCAGGGATGCGAGCCGCAATCGCGAGCCGACGCTCAGTGCCGGGTGCTTGAGCATGCCGATGGTCTGGTTGAAGTCGAGATCGTAGGTCTCTTCCGTATTGTTGGCGATGCCGCTGCCCATTTTTGGATACGGCATGAGCCGTTCGCTCAGACCGAGCTCGGCGATGACGTCCCACATATCGGCGTAGAAACGGAACAGTCCGGTCGCGCCGGTGTATTTCATGAAGGAGCCTTCCATCTTCTCGGCCATGCGGCCGCCGGGAATGTCCTTCGCTTCCACAACAGTGACACGATACCCCGCCTTTTTGAGGTCATAACCGGCGGTCAAGCCGGCAATGCCGGCCCCGACTACCACGGCGTGTTTCGCGGCGCCGGCGCTGAGGCTTGTCGACATGCGATCCTCCACCACTATCGAAGCGGTAAGGCGGCATCGCCGAACGATCTATCCTTAAACTGCAGCGCCTGTGCGATATGCGCAGTTTTGACGCAAAGCCGATCGTTTCCAGCAATGGTGCGTTGCACAACCGGCCACGAGAGTTTCATATTGGCGTCGCAGCGGCGCCACAGAGTCCGCTCACCATAAAGCCACATCGGGACAAGTGGGGTGCGTGCGGGAAGCGTCGAGGAGAAGCGACGATGAGCATCCAATTGGCCTGCAATATCTCCAAGCCTGCCATTCACGATTTTCGGCGTCCCAAATGCCCCCGTTGCGGCCGTTTGCTTCTGATCGCCGAGGAATCCGCTTTCAATGCGCAAGGTCACATCAATCACTTCTGGTCATGCGACGATTGTGCGCATGAGTTTGTGACAGCGATCCCGTTACGGCCGTTCTAGGTTTGTCAGTTTGTATCCGCGGTTTTGTGTTTGCATTCCGTCGAGTTAATATCGCGAGCCGCCCCTCCCCGCGCATTGCCGCCGCACCTGCGCGGAACGCCGCCGTGAGGTTTGACCCGCGGCCGTTTGCTCGCGGTATGTGATCGCGCCGGCTGGTTGCGTTGGTGAAGGCGCGAGTGTGACGTGACCCGCCGACCCTGCGTACCATGCGGTCGGCGGGTTCTTTTTTCTTGACCCCTTACGATTCCGCTTAGCGCCGGTCGCGCTTAGCCGCCCACTGCTCTTTGGTCGCGGCCACATAATCGGCATAGCAGCCCACAGCGATGGCCGCGCGCGCTCCCGCCATCAGATCCTGATAGTAATAGAGATTGACCTGCGACAAGAGCGTGCCGCCGAGCGCTTCGCCGCTGCGGAACAAATGATGCAGATAGGCGCGGGAGAAATCGCGCGCCGCCGGACAGCGGCTTTCGGCGTCCAGCGGCCGCGGATCGTCGGCGTGGTCCGCATTCTTGATGTTGATCGGGCCGAAGCGCGTGAAGGCAAGCCCGTGACGGCCGTTGCGGGTCGGCATCACGCAGTCGAACATGTCGATGCCGCGCGCGGTCGCTTCCAAGAGGTCGTCGGGCGTGCCGACCCCCATCAGATAACGCGGCTTGTCGGCCGGTAGCGCCGGCGCGGTCTCCGCGACGATGCCGAGCATGACCTCCTGCGGCTCGCCGACCGCCAGTCCGCCGATGGCGTAGCCGGGAAAGCCGATATCGGTGAGCGCGCGCGCGCTCTCATTCCGCAGTTCCACGTCATCGCCGCCCTGCACGATGCCAAACAGCGCGCGGCCGTCGGCGGCGCGCTCAAAGGCACGCTTGCAGCGCTCGGCCCAACGCAGCGACAGCGCCATGGCGCGTTCGATCTCAGCGCGGTCGGCCGGCAAGCGCACGCATTCGTCAAGCTGCATGGCGATGTCCGAACCAAGCAGGATTTGCACCTCCATGGCGCGCTCCGGCGTCAGTTCGAGCGTCGCGCCGTCGAGGTGCGAGCGGAAGGTGACGCCGTCCTCGCTGATTTTGCGCAGCGGCGACAGCGACATGACCTGAAAGCCGCCGGAATCGGTGAGGATCGGATAAGGCCAGCGCATAAAGGCGTGCAAGCCGCCGAGCACGGCAATGCGCTCGGCCGAGGGGCGCAGCATCAGATGATAGGTGTTGCCGAGCAATATCTCGGCGCCCGAGGCGCGTACATCGTCGTGATGCACGCCCTTGATCGCGGCTTGCGTCCCGACCGGCATGAAGGCCGGGGTATGGACAAGGCCGTGCGCGGTCGCGATTTCGCCGCTGCGCGCGGCGCCATCGGCCGCGATGAGGCGGAAGGAGAACTTGTCGTTCATGGTTTTACAGTCAGCGAAATAATAAACAGGCGTCGCCGTAGGAATAGAACCGGTAGCCTTCCTCGATCGCATGCGCATAAGCGCGCTGCATGACCTCTAGTCCGCACAACGCGCACACCAGCATGAACAAGGTCGAGCGCGGTAGATGAAAATTAGTCAGCATCGCGTCGATGGCGCTGAAACGATAACCCGGCGTAATGAACAACGACGTCTCGCCGGAAAACTCGGCCAGCGTTCCATCCGGGGCCGCAGCCCTCTCCAAAAGCCGCAGTGCCGTCGAGCCGACGGCGACGATGCGCCCGCCCGTTCGGCGCGCCGCATTCAGCGCCGCCGCCGTCTCGCCACTCACATGGCCCCATTCGGGCTGCATCTCGTGTCCCGCGGTGTCTTCGGCCTTGACCGGCAGAAAGGTGCCCGGGCCGACGTGAAGCGTGACCCGGCAAAGCGCGACGCCGCGCGCCTGCAGCGCCTGGACCAATGTATCCGTAAAATGCAAGCCGGCGGTCGGCGCAGCAATCGAGCCTTCTTCGCGCGCGAACATGGTCTGGTAGTCGCTTCGGTCCTGTTCGTCGGTGGCGCGGCGCGCAGCGATATAGGGCGGCAGCGGCATGTCGCCGCGTTCGGCCAGAGCCTGATCCAGGACCGCGCCGTGAAACGCGAAGGCCAAGGTGACTTCGCCGCTTTCCGCTTTGGCTTCGACCGTGGCGTCAAGCTGATCGAGGAGGCAGACTTTGCCTTCGCTGCCGAAGCGCACCACGTCGCCGACGGCAAGGCGTTTGCCCGGCTTGACCAACGCGCGCCAGCGCGAGCCGTCGAGCCGCTTGATCAGCGTTGCAGAAATCGCCGGCTCGCGATCGCCGCGGCCGATGCGGCGGCCGAACAATTGCGCCGCAATGACCTTGGTGTCGTTGACCACCAGCACGTCGCCCGCACGCAACAGATCCGGCAAGTCGCGCATGGTGCGGTCTTGATATGCGGGCGTCGTGCCGGGACGGACGACCAAAAGCCGCGCGGTGTCGCGCGGCGAGGCTGGCCGTAACGCAATGCGGTCGGCCGGCAGCTCGAAATCGAACAGGTCCGTGCGCATGAGTCGCCGTGTCGGCGCGCGGCGATCCGGCGCCGCCGGCGTTATGGCCTAGGCGTCGGCCGCCACCGTCATCTTGATGATGCGGTCGGGTTTGGACGGCGGCTCGCCGCGCTTGAGCTTGTCGACTACGTCCATGCCGTCAACCACCTCGCCCACGACGGTGTATTGGCCGTTGAGGAAGGAACCCTCATCGAACATGATGAAGAACTGGCTGTTCGCGGAGTGAGGGTTGCTGGTCCGCGCCATGCCGACTTTGCCGCGTTCGAACGGCACTTTCGAAAATTCCGAGCGCAGGTCCGGATGCTCCGAGCCGCCGGTGCCGTCGCCGTTTTCGCCGTCGCCGGTCTGCGCCATGAAGCCGTCGATCACGCGGTGGAACGGTACATTGTCATAAAAGCCTTCGCGCGCCAGAAGCTTCATACGCTCGGCGTGTTTGGGCGCTACGTCCTCGAACAGCTTGATAACGATGCGCCCGGGCGTGGTATCGAGGATCAGCGCATTGTCCGGATCGACGCCTGCGGGCAGTTGCTCAGCCATTTGTTGTCCTCCTCTTGCGGCTCGACGCGGCATCGCCGCGAGCTAGTGTGTTGGATTTAAAGTTCCTAAGAATAAGCCGCATGTTTAGCTAGGAACTTCAAATCCAAAACCCACACTAGAATCATAAATTTGCTCGTGTCCTTTCGATTCCGAAGTTCGCATGGGAGACGCCGGCAAATCTGGCGAACTTCGGAATCGGGACACTAGATCATTTTTCGATCGTTGCTTTCTTGATGTAGTCGAGATTAGCAAATCCGCTCGCCAGGTAGGCGTTGCCCTCGGCCTGGAGGCGGCTCTGGTCCGGTCCGCGCCCGCCCGGAGCCCCTTCGCCATAGCCGTTGTACAGCGAGTCAACGACATTCATGCCGGAGACGACCTGGCCGAAAGGCGCAAAACCTTGAGCGTCGAGATTGTGGTTGTCGCTGAAATTGATGAACACTTGGGTCGTGCGGGTGTTCGGCCCAGCGGTCGCGAAGGTTATGAAGCTGCGCTTGTTGCTGATCCGCACCGGATCGTCGGCAATGCGCGCTTGGCGCCACACCGCCGAAATTCGCGGATCGCCGTTGACGCCAAACTGCACCATGAAGCCTTCGACCACCCGAAAGAACCGGGCGTCGTCGAAGAAGCCGTTCTTGACCAGATTGTAGAAGCGATCGGCGCCGAGCGGCGCCCAATCGCGGCGCACTTCGACGACGAACGGCCCTTTGCTGGTATCGAAGTCGACGCGGTAGACCGCCGGCGCCTGCTCCTTGAGCGCCGCGGGATTACTCAGCCCCTGGCTGAAAGCCGGCGCGGCGAAGAACAACGTCAAAAACACGACAAAGCAGCGGATCATGTCATCTCCCGGATGAGAATTGCTCGGATTTTCCGAGACTTCCACGAATTGTTCTGAGGCTTGTTTCTGAGACTTGCTTCTAGGATTTGGCGAATTTCTTTTTCAAGCGAAGGGCGACCTGCGCCGGCACGAAGGCCGAGACGTCGCCGCCCATGCTGGCAATCTGCCGCACCAAGGTGGCGGTGATCGGGCGAACTTCGGGTGACGCCGGCAAAAACACCGTCTGCACGCTTGGCACCATGACCGCATTCATGCCGGCCATCTGCATCTCGTAGTCGAAGTCGGCGGCGTCGCGGACCCCGCGGATCAATATGCCGGCCCTTTCCCGCTGCGCCGCGGACACCACCAGATCGCCGAAGGTGGTGCAGATGATTTCGCAGCCGGTCTCGCTTCCGAGCGGCTGGCAAATCTCTTCCAGCATGGCGAGCCGCTCACCCGTGGAGAACAGCGCCGCCTTACCGGGATGGATGCCGATCGCCAGCACCAGCCGGTCGGCGAGCCGCACGGCGCTGCGCACCACGTCGACATGGCCGTTGGTAATCGGGTCGAACGACCCGGCGAAAAGCGCGGTGCGCGGCATGCCGCGGGTCTAGCCCGCGCCCGCCACGACGGCAAGATCGTCATACCGGCCCGGCCAACAACCGAATAATCCCACGGGCAAATATTTGTTTTTTATTTTCAATAGCTTAAAGAAAGCCGCAAAATTGTGATGTCCATCAAGGAACCCCATGACCCGTTAATGCATATTTAACCACAGAGAGAACGAGCGACCCGACGCCAGGGTCGAGCGCCAGAACGGACAGGGGTCGGGGTCATGCAGAGAGCCATCTATGCCATTATCGCTGCGGCGATTGTCGCCAGCGCGTTCGTTGCGGCGCTGAGCATCTCCGAGCAAGTCGAAGCCCGGGGATCGGTGCCGGGCGTCAAAGCCGACCGGGCCGACACCCGCCCGCTGGCGCGCGATTGTTCGCAAAGCGCTTGGCCGTATTTCGAAGCAGGGTGCTTGCGCGATACTCGTAATTCGTTTGGCCAGGTCAGCGAAGTGCGCGTGGTCACGGCTGACCGGTTAAGCCCGCTGCCGCGCTAGCGGCATCAACGTCTCCGACCGGCCGCGGCGCGCGGCCGGCGTCCATTTCACCAGGGCGCGTTTTGCGGTAAGAGCCGGCAACGGAGCATAGCCGCGCCGGCGCCCATGATCATCCTCGTCGACAATTATGACAGCTTTACCTTCAACCTGGTTCACTATCTGGGTGAGCTGGGGGCCGATGTGCGCGTGTACCGCAACGACAAGATCACGACCGGAGCGGTGATCGCCGCCGATCCCGACGCGATCGTGCTGTCGCCCGGTCCCTGTACGCCCAGGGAAGCCGGTATCTGCCTCGATCTGATCGCGGCGGCTGCCTCGGCCATTCCGATCCTCGGCGTGTGTCTCGGCCACCAGGCGATCGGCGACGCCTTCGGCGGCAAGGTTGTGCGCGCACCGGCCCCGGTGCACGGTAAGCTTTCACTCATCCGCCACCACGGCACCGGCATTTTCCGCGGCATCAACGCGCCTTTTGCGGCGACGCGCTATCATTCGCTGGTGGTCGACCGCGCGAGCCTGCCCGGCGATCTCATCGTGACTGCCGACAGCGAGGATGGCCTGATCATGGGGCTGATGCATCGGCATTTGCCGGTTCATGGCGTACAATTCCATCCCGAAAGCATCGCCTCCGAACACGGCCATCTGATGCTGAGAAACTTTCTCGACCTTGCCGCCTCTTTCAATGCCGCGCACGGACGCAGCAGCCGAGCTGCCCCGCACAAGTCGCCGGCGCACAGCGAACTGCGAGTTGGAACGTGACCGACGCGTTCAAGGGCCTGATCGCCAAAACCGCAACCGGCGCGGCGCTCAGCCGCGAGGAATCCGCAGGCGCCTTCGAGCAGATGATGTCGGGCGAAGCCACGCCGTCGCAGATGGGCGCATTATTGATGGCGCTGCGGGTGCGTGGCGAAACCGTCGACGAGATCACCGGCGCAGTTTCGGTGATGCGCGCCAAAATGCTGCGTGTCGCCGCGCCACCGGACGCGATCGACGTGGTCGGCACCGGCGGCGACGCTTCCGGCTCGTTCAATATTTCCACCTGCGCGGCGCTGATCGTCGCCGGCGCGGGCGTGCCAGTGGCCAAACACGGCAATCGCGCCTTGTCGTCGCGCTCGGGCGCCGCCGACGTGCTCACGGCGCTCGGCGTCAACATCAATCTGGCGCCCGACGCGATCGCGCGCTGTATAGCCGAAGCCGGCATCGGTTTCATGTTCGCGCCGGCGCATCATCCGGCGATGAAAAACGTTGCCGCCACGCGCGTCGAGCTCGGCACGCGCACGATCTTCAACCTGCTCGGCCCGCTGTCGAATCCTGCCGGCGTGCGCCGGCAAATGATCGGCGTATTTTCCAAGCAATGGACCAAGCCGCTGGCGCAGGTGTTGAAAAACCTTGGCGCGGAAAAGGTCTGGGTGGTGCACGGCTCCGACGGGCTTGACGAAATCACCACATCCGGGCCGACCAGCGTCGCCGCGCTCGAAGACGGCCACATCAAAACCTTCGAGATTGCGCCCGAGGAGCTGGGCTTGCGCAAGGTCAAACCTGAGGCCCTGCGCGGCGGGGATGCGGCAACCAACGCCGAAGCCGTGTGGGGCGTGCTCAAAGGCAAAGCTTCCGCCTTCCGCGACGTGGCTCTCGTCAACGCCGCGGCGGCGCTAGTGGTCGCCGGCAAGGCCAAAGATCTCAAAGATGGGCTCCATGCCGCCGCTCATTCGGTCGATTCCGGCGAAGCCGAAGGGCGGCTCGATCGCCTGATCGCGGTTTCCAACAATGTCTGACATCCTCGCTGAAATCGCCGCTTACAAGCGCGAAGAAATCGCCGCGGCGAAGCGCGCCCGCCCCCTAAGCGCGCTAGAACGCGAGGCGAAGGCCGCCTCCGCGCCGCGCGGATTTTTGGCGGCGATCGAACGGCGGCTGGCCGGCGGCGATTACGCGTTGATCGCCGAGATCAAGAAGGCGAGCCCGTCGAAAGGGCTGATCCGCGAAACATTCGATCCGCCGGCGCTGGCCAAAGCCTATGCGGATGGCGGCGCCACTTGCCTATCGGTGCTCACCGACACGCCGTCCTTCCAGGGCTCGCTCGATCATCTGCGGGCCGCGCGCGCCGTTTGTACGCTGCCGGTGCTGCGTAAGGATTTTATGTACGACCCTTATCAGGTGACGGAGGCGCGCGCGGCGGGAGCCGATTGCATCCTTATCGTCCTGGCGGCCGTCGATGACGCCTGCGCTGCCGAGCTCGAAGCGGCGGCAATCGATCTCGGCATGGACGTGCTCGTTGAAGTCCACGACCAAGAGGAACTTGGGCGCGCGCTTAAACTCCGGTCGCGGCTCATCGGCATCAACAACCGCAACCTCAAAACCTTCGAGACGACGCTTTCGACGTCGGAGCGGCTGGCGCGCCTTATTCCATCGGACCGTGTCGCTGTCGGCGAGAGTGGCATCTTCGTCCCCGACGATCTCGCCCGATTGGCAAAAGCCGGTATTTCGACCTTCCTAGTCGGCGAAAGCTTGATGCGCCAAAGCGACGTCGCTACTGCGACGCGGGCACTTCTTGCCCGCCAGAGCGCCTTAGCACCCGCCCGGTAAGGCACGTGGCGCGCGGCAAAAAGCTCACTCATCTCGCCGCCACGGGCGAAGCCCGCATGGTCGACGTCTCGGAGAAACCCGCGACCGGCCGGGAAGCGCGCGCCGAGGGGCGGGTGCTTATGACGCGCGCCACGCTCGACATCGTGCGCAACGGCAACGCCAAGAAAGGCGACGTGCTCGGTACCGCACGCATCGCCGGGATCATGGCGGCCAAGCGGACACACGAATTGATCCCGCTGTGTCATCCGCTCGCCATTTCACAGGTCGCCGTCGAGCTTAAGCCCGACGCAAAGCTCCCCGGCATCGTAGTGACGGCCAGCGTGAAAGTGTCGGGACCGACCGGCGTCGAGATGGAAGCGCTGACCGCGGTCGCGGTCGCCTGCCTCACCATCTATGACATGGTCAAGGCGGTCGATCGCGGCATGCGCATCGACGGCATCCATCTCCTCGAAAAGAGCGGCGGCCGCAGCGGCCATTATCGCGCGAAGGAGTAAAGCGTGGCGTCACTGCTTTCCGTCGAAGACGCGCTGAAGCACGTGCTCGAACACGCGCGGCCGCTGCCGGTCGAAGAAACGCCCCTCGAAGACGCCGTCGGCCTCGTTCTCGACTACCCGCTCAAGGCACGGCGCACTCAGCCGCCGGCCGATCTATCCGCAATGGATGGATATGCCGTGCGGGCGGCCGACGTCGCCAATGCCCCGGTGGAACTGAAGATCGTTGGCGAGGCTGCCGCCGGTAGCCCGCTTTCGCGCCGCATCGGACCCGGCGAAGCCGCGCGCATCTTCACCGGCGGCGTGATGCCGGACGGCGCCGACACGGTGGTGATTCAAGAAAACACCGAACGCGACGGCGACCGCGTGAGGGTGGAAAAATCTTCGCCGCGCGGACGCCACATCCGCGTCAAGGGCCTCGATTTCACGGCCAGCGATACGCTGCTCCCGGCCGGCCACCGGCTCACAGCGCGCGACCTCGCGCTTGCGGCCGGCATGAACCATCCCTTCGTTCCGGTGCATCGGCGGCCGAGAATCGTGCTGTTTGCGACCGGCGACGAACTGGTGCCGGTCGGCACCGAACCACAAGCCGGCCAGATCGTATCGTCCAACAATTTTGCGCTTGCGGCGCTGGCGCGTTCCGAGGGCGCGAAGGTCGAAGACTTTGGCATTGTCGGCGACCGGCTCGACGACACCGTCGCCGCCGTGCGGCGCGCGCGCGAACGCGGCGCCGACATTCTGCTCACGTCCGGCGGCGCCTCGGTCGGCGACTACGACCTGGTGCAGAAGGCCTTCGTCGCCGAGGGCATGGATTTATCGTTCTGGCGTCTCGCTCTGCGACCCGGTCGCCCGCTGATGCATGGGCGGCTCGGCGGCATGCAGGTGCTCGGTGTTCCGGGCAATCCGGTATCGGCCTTTGTCTGCGGCTTTCTGATGCTCGTGCCGCTGATCCGCCGTTTGCTCGGCCGCACCGATCTCGATCACAAGATCGAAACGGCACTGCTTGGCGTCGATCTTCCAGAAAATGACGAGCGCGCGGATTATCTGCGCGCGATGCTCACCCAAAGCCCGCAAGGGCCGGTCGCCGTCCCCTTTCCGATCCAGGATTCCTCGATGATGGCACCGCTCGCCAAGGCCGATTGCCTTCTCATCCGCGCGCCTTTTGAAGCGGCCGCTAAAGCCGGCAATCCGTGTCGCATCATCCTATTGGAGCGCTAGACGCGAGCGACGCCACAAGCGGCGGGAACAAAAAGGCCCCGGCTGAGCCCGGGCCTTAGAAATTTCAAGTTGGAGATCAGTCCGTCACCAATGCGCGCCGCTGAAGTTGAAGCGATACACCAGCTCCGTATAGACCGCCTGCGTGTAATAGTTCGAGTAATGGACGCCGAAGCCCGTCGGTGCGCCCGCCGCAGTGATGAATTGATTGTCTGACGTCTGGAACTCCGAAAAGCGGTACTCGGTGCGCAGGAACAGGCCAGGCGCTATAAACTTCAAATCTGATTCAGTGCCGCCGCCGAGGAACCAACCATTGAGGTTTTGCGACCCCAGAGAAATCCCAAGCGGCGCCCCAGTGATGGCCCCATTCAAGCCGACCGAATTGAGGTGCGTCCCCGTATAGCCGCCGTTGCCGTAAACCAGCACCCAAGGGGCCGCCAGCACACCGACGCGCAAACCGCCCGCCCAGGCCGAGCTCTCTCTGAGATTACCGACTGCACCTGCACCGAACCCGGGGTAAGATGCCGTGCCGTTGTAATTCAGCCAGTCGTAATCGCCGAACGCGCCGGCGACGACATCCCAGTTCCAAAAGTGAAACTGATAATCGCAGCCTACGCCGCCTAACGCCATCCAGCCTTCACCACCGCTGTCGACGGCAGCCGTCGCCGGTGCCAGAGCCGGAAAGGTCTCTCCAAAGTGATTGTTGGCCACCAAGCCGTAACCGCCGCCGCCGGCGATGTAGCAGCCGGTCCAGCTCGGCGGGGCCGGCGGAGGCGACGCTTTGTAATATCCCTGCGGCCCCGGCGGCGGCGGCAGATCCGCCGCAAGCGCCAGATCAGAGCCGGCAACCAAAACCGGCAAGGCGAGAGAGAGCAAAAGCGTCCGCTTCATGGTCTTTTCCCTATCACGACGGGGCTCCCCAAATCACGACCGGCTGCCCATGCCCGCAACTGAATCGCACACTAACGCATTTGCGCACTTAAAAGCCGTTACCCGCAGAGCACAGTGCGGGAAATTAAAACCGTCACCGGTAACCCGGCACCCGGACCGTTCGCTTTGGGGCTGAGTCGTTAAATTCGAGCGTTAAGCGGCGGTTTGGGGCAACCCTTGTTTTCTTCACCTCAAATTAAATGGTTGCGGAACACATATGGAACGGATAGTGTCCGTTCATGATTTGTTTCGTACGCTTGGTGACCAAATGGGGAAGCGCCGATGCTCACGCGCAAGCAAGCTGAACTCCTGCGTTTTATTCATGAGCGTTTGAAGGAGGCGGGCGTGCCGCCCTCCTTCGACGAGATGAAAGATGCGCTCGATCTGCGGTCGAAGTCGGGAATTCACCGTCTGATCACGGCGCTGGAGGAGCGTGGCTTCATTCGCCGCCTGCCGAATCGGGCGCGCGCCATCGAGGTCATCAAGCTTCCTGAGTCGGTGGCCCACGGCATGGCCACGAACCGGAGCCGCGGTTTCACGCCGAGCGTCATCGAGGGCAATCTTGGCCGCGTGCGCAGCGCCGCCGACGACGAAGGCGGCCGCCCGGTCGCCGTGCCGGTCATGGGCCGTATCGCCGCCGGCACGCCGATCGAAGCGATTCAAACGCGGAGCCATACTATCAATGTCCCGCCCGACCTGTTGAGCACGGGCGAGCATTTTGCGCTGGAAGTGCGCGGCGATTCGATGATCGAGGCGGGCATTCTCGACGGCGACATCGCGCTGCTCAAGCGCAGCGAAGCCGCCGACACCGGCGATATCGTCGTCGCGCTGATCGACGACGAGGAGGCGACGCTCAAACGCTTCCGCCGGCGTGGCGCGTCGATCGCGCTCGAACCGGCTAATACCTCTTATGAGGTGCGTATCCTGCCGCCGAACCGCGTGCGCATCCAGGGCAAGCTCGTCGGCCTGTTTCGCCGGTATTGAGCATCAATCCTCCGGCCGTGGCGGGCCGACGTCACCTGACAACACCGCGCGGATGCGCGTCGAATTTGACGGTCTCCCATTCGTGCTTCGCGCCGGGACGGCAAATTCGGCTTGCGGCCACGCGCGCGCACCGGCTGGTGCGCGATTTTCCGCTCCGCCCTGGTCCGCCAGCGCGCGCCTGGCGTCCGCGCGTTGAAGCGCGTCATGCTACTTAAGAGCGGGTGAAGTGGCCGGCGCGGTTTGTCTTGCCCCAGCTTTTCACGTGAATGAGCGGATATGCAGAGCTTAGCTGGCGCCGCCGGACACCTTCGCCCAGGTGTCGCGCAGACCGACGGTGCGGTTGAACACCAGCCGGCCCAGCGCTGAATCCGGATCGCGGCAGAAATAACCTTGCCGCTCGAACTGCACCGGTTCGTCGGAATTACCCGCCGCCAAGAGCGGCTCGACCCGCGCGTCGCTCAAGACTTCAAGCGATTGCGGATTGAGGTCGCCGGCGAAATCCGCCGCGTTCGGATCGGGCTTGGTGAAAAGCTGATTGTAAAGCCGCACCTCGGCCGGCACGGAATCCGCAGCCGATACCCAGTGCATGGTCGCCTTGACCTTGCGGCCGTCCGGCGCGTTGCCGCCTTTGGTGGCGGGATCGTAGGTGCAGCGCAGTTCGGTCACCTCGCCGGCAGCATTTTTCACCACCTCACGGCAGGTGATGAAATAGGCGTAGCGCAGCCGCACCTCAGTGCCCGGCGACAGCCGAAAGAATTTCTTCGGCGGGTTCTCCATAAAGTCGTCGCGCTCGATGAAAAGCTCCCGGCCGAAGCGGATGCGCCGCGCGCCGGCGGTCTGGTCTTCCGGGTGATTGACCGCCTCGACCTCCTCGCTCGGCCCTTCCGGATAATTTTCCAGCACCACCTTGAGCGGCCGCAACACCGCCATGCGCCGCTGCGCGCTCTTGTTGAGATGTTCGCGGATGGAAAATTCCAGCATCCCAACATCAACGATGCTGTTGGCTTTGGCGACGCCGATGCGCTTGACGAAGTCGCGGATCGCCGCCGGCGGCACGCCGCGGCGGCGAAGCCCGGCGAGCGTCGGCATGCGCGGATCGTCCCAGCCGCCGACATGCCCACCGCGCACCAGTTCAGTGAGCACGCGCTTCGACAGCACGGTGTAAGTGAGATTGAGGCGGGCGAATTCGTATTGATGCGGGTGCGACGGCACCGGCAGGTTCGCCAGGAACCAGTCATAGAGCGGCCGATGGTCCTCGAATTCGAGCGTGCAGATCGAATGCGTGACACCCTCGATCGCGTCCGACTGGCCGTGAGCGAAATCGTAGCTCGGATAGATCGTCCACGCCGCACCGGTGCGCGGATGCACGGCATGCAGGATGCGATACATCACCGGGTCGCGCAGATTGATGTTGCCCGAGCCCATGTCGATCTTGGCCCGCAACACGCGCGCGCCGTTTGGAAACTCGCCCGAGCGCATGCGGCGGAACAGATCGAGGTTTTCGTCGGCGCTCCTATTGCGGAACGGACTTTCTGTGCCGGCTTCGGTCAAGGTGCCGCGAGTGAGCCGGATCTCCTCCTGGGTCTGGTCGTCGACATAGGCTTTGCCCGCCTTGATCAGATACTCGGCCCATTCGTAGAGCTGTTCGAAATAATCTGAGGCATGGAAAAGATACTTGCCCCACTCGAACCCGAGCCAGCGCACGTCGCGCTCGATGGCGTCGATATATTCCTGCGATTCCTTGGTCGGATTGGTGTCGTCATAGCGCAGATTGCACTGGCCGCCGAACTCCTCGGCGATGCCGAAATTCAGACAAATCGACTTGGCGTGGCCGATATGCAGATAGCCATTCGGCTCGGGCGGGAATCGGGTGACGACGGTCTTGTGCTTGCCGGACGCCAGATCGGCGCGAACGATGTCGCGGATGAAATCCTGGCCCGCTTCCCGAACCGGCGATTCCGTAACCGTCATGACCCCATCGTTTCCAAATAAAAGCCGCATCGCATACGCGCGGCCGCGTTCGCATTGGACAAATTGGCGCGCGCGGTCAAGTCCGCAAGCCAATAGAAAGCCAAGAACAACGCCTTAACTTTCTTTCGCTGCCAGCTGTGCTACAGGGGCCTTCCCCACCTCCATCAAGACCCAACGAATGACCGTCGTCACCCGCTTTGCCCCCTCGCCGACCGGTTTTCTGCATATCGGCGGCGCGCGCACGGCGCTGTTCAATTGGCTTTACGCCCGCGGTCGCGGCGGCAAGATGCTGCTTCGAATCGAAGACACCGACCGCGAGCGTTCCACCCAAGCGGCCATCGACGCGATCCTTGATGGGCTTTCCTGGCTCGGCATCGCCTGGGACGGCGAAACGATCTACCAATTCGCCCGCGCGGCGCGCCATCGCGAAATCGCCGAACAGCTGCTGGCAACAGGCCATGCTTACTATTGCTACACCAGCCCCGAAGAACTGACCGAGATGCGCGAAGCGGCGCGCCGCGAAGGCCGCGCCAAACTCTATGACGGGCGCTGGCGCGACCGCGATGCGAGCGAAGCAGCGCCGGGGGTGCGCCCGACCATCCGGCTCAAGGCGCCGCTGACCGGCGAAACCGTCATCGAAGATCAAGTCCAGGGCCGCGTGGTCTGGCAGAACGAAAATCTCGACGACCTCGTTCTCTTACGCTCCGACGGCACGCCGACCTACATGCTAGCCGTCGTGGTCGACGACCATGACATGGCGATTACCCACATCATCCGCGGCGACGATCACCTCACCAATGCCGCGCGGCAGAAGCAGATCTACGAGGCTCTTGGCTGGCCGGTGCCGGTCATGGCGCATATTCCGCTGATCCACGGCCCGGACGGTTCGAAGCTGTCCAAGCGCCACGGCGCGCTTGGCGTCGATGCATATCGCGCCATGGGCTACCTGCCGGCGGCTCTGCGCAACTATCTCGTGCGGCTCGGCTGGAGCCATGGCGATCAGGAAATCTTCTTCACGGAGGAAATGGTCGCGGCGTTCGACTTACCGCAGATCGGCCGCTCGCCGGCCCGCTTCGATTTCGCCAAACTTGAAAGCCTCAACGGCCATTACATTCGCGCCAGCTCCGATGCCGATTTGCTCTACGCGATCGAGCAGCTCCTGCCGCATATCGCCGGCGGCGCTGCGATTGCCGCGAAGCTGACGCGGCGGCTCAAGGAGCAATGGCTGGCGTCGATGGCAAGCCTGAAGGAGCGCGCCAAGACGCTGGTCGATCTCATTGACAGCTCGCATTTTTTACTGGCCGACCGGCCTATCGCCTTGGACGAAAAGGCGGCCGCTTTGCTCAACTCCGAAGCGAAGGCCTTGCTGCACGAGGTCGGCGCGGATCTGACGGCGGTCGAACCGTGGACGGTGGAGACGACCGAGCAGGCGGTGCGCGCTTTTGCTGAACGCATGGGGCTGAAGCTCGGCGCCGTGGCACAGCCGCTGCGCGCGGCGCTCACCGGCCGCACAAAGTCGCCTGGCATCTTCGAGGTGCTGGTGGTTCTCGGCAAGCAAGAAAGCTTGGCGCGCGTCGCCGACCAGGTACGCCTCGAAGGCGCGCGCGCCGGCTGAGGGAACCGAACCTGCCGGCTCGCCACGCCCCGTGTACGACAATTTCCCTGTCTGCGACAGTTTCACGAACGGGCCGTCGGGGCTGGCGACATCCGTTGCTGCCGCCTATTTTCTTGCAGTGCACATTCCGTTGCGGTACGCCAATAGGGCCGGATCGACAGTGCCGTATAACCTTTTGGCTGCTTCGGCCGCGTGCAGCGCACTGTTGAGGCTGTCACACATCGAGGTGCGATCATGGACGCAAAGACCAGCACCACTCAAACCAACGCCCAAACCGGCACGCTGAGTTTAGGCGACAAAAACTACAAATTCCCGATTTACGATGGGACCATCGGTCCCGAAGTCTTGGACGTCAGCAAGCTCTATAGCTCCGCCGGCATTTTCACCTACGACCCGGGTTTCACCTCGACCGCAAGCTGCGAGTCCAAGATCACCTACATCGACGGCGACGCCGGCGTGCTGCTGTACCGCGGCTATCCGATCGAAGATTTGGCCGAGCACGGCGACTTTCTCGAGACCTGCTATCTGCTGCTCTACGGCGAATTGCCAACCGCCGCGCAGAAGGAGAATTTCGACGACCGCGTGGTCCATCACACCATGGTCCACGAGCAGATGAGCCGCTTCTTTCAAGGCTTCCGCCGCGACGCCCATCCGATGGCGGTCATGACCGGCTGCGTCGGCGCGCTCTCGGCCTTTTATCACGACTCGACCGACATCACCGATCCGACCCAGCGCATGATCGCCTCGATCCGCATGATCGCCAAAATGCCGACGCTGGCGGCGATGGCGTACAAATATTCGATCGGTCAGCCGTTCGTTTATCCGAAGAACGAGCTGGATTACGCCTCGAACTTCCTGCGCATGTGCTTTGCGGTGCCGTGCGAGGAATACCACGCCAATCCGGTCGTCGCCCGCGCCATGGACCGTATCTTCACGCTGCACGCCGACCATGAGCAGAACGCGTCGACCTCGACGGTGCGGCTCGCCGGCTCGACCGGCGCCAATCCGTTTGCCTGCATCGCCGCCGGCATCGCCTGCCTCTGGGGCCCCGCGCATGGCGGCGCCAACGAAGCGGCGCTGAAAATGCTCGGCGAAATCGGCGCCGTCGACCGCATCCCCGAATTCGTCAAACGCGCCAAGGATCCGAACGACTCGTTCCGGCTCATGGGTTTCGGCCACCGCGTCTATAAGCACTACGATCCGCGCGCCAAAATCATGCAGAAGACCTGTCACGAGGTGCTGCATGAGCTTGGCGTCAGCGATCCGCTGCTCGACGTCGCCATGGAGCTCGAGCGCATTGCGCTGCACGACGATTATTTCATCGAGAAAAAGCTCTATCCGAACGTCGACTTCTACTCCGGCATTACGCTGCGGGCGATGGGCTTCCCGGTCGCCATGTTCACCGTGCTGTTCGCGTTGGCGCGCACCGTCGGCTGGATCGCGCAGTGGAAGGAAATGATCGAGGATCCGCATCAGAAACTCGGCCGCCCGCGCCAGCTCTATACCGGCTCGCCACGGCGCGAATACCAGCCGATTTCGCGGCGGAAATAATTCGCCATCATCCGCTGGGCGGCGCGAAAGCCGCCTAAAAATGGCTAAACGAAGCGCGCGTAAAGGCGAGCGCTTTGCCGTCTTGCAAAAAGCGCGCACCCCTCCCCGCCACGACGCGGCCGATTTCGGTCACGGCAACGCCGGCGGCATCCGCCGCCGCACGAAAGGCGGCGAGCTTGTCAGGCTCAAGCGTGAGAAGGATCTCATAATCGTCCCCGCCGGTGAGCGCGGTTTCGATCAGCGTCGGGTCGGCGACAATCGCAGCGCGGGCGGCTTCGGACAGCGGCGCGCGCGCTACGTCGATTTCGGCGGCAACCGCAGACGCGCGGCAGAGTTTGACGAGATCGCCCACAAGACCATCCGATATATCCATGGCCGCGACCGCGTTGGCGAGCACGGCTTGCGCGAGCACATTGCGCGGCTCCGGCAGGAGATACCGTCGTTTTAGATGCGCGGCCATGGCGTCGCTCAGCCGCCATTGCCCCGCGAGTGCATAATCGCGGCGCAACTTCAGACCCAACGCCGAGTCGCCGATGGTGCCGGTCACGACAACGATATCGCCAGCTTTGGCGGTCGAACGCTTGACCATCTTGCCATGAGGCACCGCACCGAAGGCGGCGATCGATACCGACATCGGTCCAGGCGTTTTGTCGGTGTCGCCGCCGAGAAGCGGACAGTCGTAATGCTTTGCGTCTACGCCAAGGCCTTCGGCAAATGCTGCTATCCACGCCTCGTCAGGCTGCGCCGGCAAAGCGACCGCGAGCAGAAAACCGAGCGGCCTCGCGCCCTTGGCTGCGAGGTCCGAAAGATTCATGCGCAGAGCCTTGCGGCCGATCGTGTCCGGCGGGTCGTCTAAAAAGAAATGGACGCCGGCGATGACCCCGTCGGTCGTCAGCACAAGATCGCAGCCCGGCGGCGGCGTCACCACGGCGGCGTCGTCACCAAGACCAAGCGCGCCCGGCGCCGTTGCCAGCGGTTGGAAATAGCGGGCGATCAGGCGGTCTTCGCCGGACATGCCGTCATCCGACCCGCCCATCGGGTTTAACCGCCCGCCGCGCCGCCGCCGGCGAGTTCGTCAGCGCGCAATTGATGCGCCAGCTGGTCGAGCACGGCATTGACCATGCCGGTCTCGTCGCGATCGACGAAGGCGGAAGCGACGTCCACATATTCGGAGACGATGACCCGCGGCGGCACGTCCCGCCGGCATGCGAGTTCATAAGCGCCGGCGCGCAACACCGCGCGCAGCACCGTTTCGATGCGCTTGAGCGGCCAGCCGCTGCTGAGCGCAGTGTCGATCATCGGATCGAGCCGGCCCTGCTCGCGCACCACACCGCCGACGATGTCGCGAAAGAACGCGGCTTCAGCCGGCAGATAATGCGTCCCCTCGACCTCGCCGCCGAGCCAGTGGCTTTCGTACTCGGCCACAATATCGTTCAACCCGGTGCCGGCGAGATCCATCTGATAGAGCGCTTGCACTGCGGCAAGGCGCGCGGCGCCGCGCTTATTCGCTTTCCGGGTCTCGCTTGCCACCGGCCGCGACATTTATCATTTGCCTCGCAAAAGCTTGCGTTTGACGCGGACCAGCGCCAGCGCGGCGCGGGCGGCGTCGCCACCCTTGTCCTGCTCTTCAAGGCGCGCGCGAGCCAACGCCTGCGTCAGCGAATTGACGGTCACGATACCGTTGCCGATTGGCAGCTCCCGCGCCACAGACAAGTCCATCAGGCTTTGTGCCGACAGCTGCGACACGATTTCAAAGTGGATGGTCTCGCCACGAATGACGCAGCCCAGCGCCACCACGCCGTCGTAGGAGCGGCCTTTCTTTGCGGCCGCCTCAAGCGCGATCACAATTGCGGTCGGAATTTCAAGCGAGCCGGGAACGCTGACGCGCTCGACGAGAGCGCCCGCGTCCTTCAACACCTTCATCGCGCCGGCGAGCAGGAAATCGGCGATATCATCATAATAACGCGCTTCGACAACAAGGATGCGGGCGCCTTTTGCACCGCCTGCTTCGCGCTTGCTTGTTCGTGGCCCAGCCATATCTCACTCCAGTTCAGGCGGCGGTCGTAGCAAGGGCGGCTAGCGTGAACAAGCGCGCGGCTTTTCAGCGCTTGTTAGTGCTTGGCGGCCTGCAGCAGACGCGCGGCATAACGCGCCATTTGATCGACTTCGATGTTCAAGCGTGCGCCGGCGCGCAGTTCGGCGAAAGTCGTGACTTTGAGCGTGTGCGGGATGATCAAGACCGAAAAACTGTCGCCCTCGACCTCGTTGACCGTGAGCGAAACGCCGTCGAGGGCGACCGAGCCTTTGGGCGCGATGAATTTCGACAAAGCCGCCGGCACCCGCAACGACAGCCGCGCCATGTCGGGCAAATCCTCGCGTGTAACCAGTTCGGCAATGCCGTCGACATGGCCGCTGACCAGGTGCCCACCGAGTTCATCGCCAAGCCGCAACGATCGCTCGAGGTTGAGCTTGCTGCCGCGGCGCCACGTGCCGGCGGTGGTCACCCGCAGCGTCTCCGCAGCCACGTCTACGGCAAAGAAGGTGCGATTGCCGCGGCTGCCGCGCTCCACCACAGTCAGACAGGGACCGGAGCAGGCGATGGACGCGCCGATATCGATAGTCGCCGGATCGTAGCTGCAGGCGACCGTCAGCCGCCGAAGCCCGTCGGCTTGCTCTACCACCTCAAGAACCTCGCCTAAGTCACTGACAATACCGGTAAACACTGCTCACCGTCGCTCGAAAACTTCGTACATATCGGTCCCCATTGCCCTGCAGCTCACACTCACCAGCCGCGGCGACTGGGTGAGCGCGGTCAGCGGCAATCCCTCCAGTGCATCAATACCGTCGGGGCCTGCCTCCTTTGGTGACTGGAACAGCGTGGCTTCGTCAACGAGATCGGCGGTCACAAAGGCCGCCGCCAAAGTCGGCCCGCCCTCGACCATCAGCCGGGTTATGCCTCTTTCGGCCAAAAGCTTAAGCGCGGCGCCGAGATCGATGCCCCCATCGGCCGAAGCGACCCGCAGGACGTTGACGCCCTTCGCGACAAGCGCACCCTCCGCGCTTGGGGACGCTTCGGTCGCCGTCAGGACCCACAGCGGCACCTCCCGCACCGTCTGTACCAGTCGGGACGCGATCGGGGTGTGGAGCTTGGCGTCGAACACCGCCCTCACCGGCGAATAAGCCGCCATTCCCGGCAGCCGGCACGTCAGGAGCGGATCGTCCGCCAGCACCGTGCCGATGCCGACCGCAATGGCGTCGCTTTGCGCCCGCAGGAGAAGCACGCGGTCGCGCGCCGCCCGCCCGGTGATCTCGAGCGGTTTGCGCCCTGCGGCGCCGGCTTTGCCATCGGCCGAGACCGCAAGCTTGAGCATCACGCTGGGCCGGCCCTCCCGCATGCGGGTGATATGGCCGGCGTGATCGTGGCGCGCCTCGGCCGCGCCGATGCCGACTTCGACCGCGATCCCGGCGGCACGCAGCCGCGCATGGCCTTGGCCGGCGACCTTCGGATTTGGATCCTCCAGCGCCGAGACGACGCGCGTGATGCCGGCGGCAACGATGGCGTCGGCGCATGGCGGGGTTTTGCCGTGATGCGAGCAAGGCTCAAGCGTCACGTAAACCGTTGCGCCGCGGGCCGCCGTGCCGGCGCGCAGCAGCGCATCGGTTTCGCCATGCGGCCGGCCGCCGGCTTGCGTCCAACCGCGCCCGACGATGACGCCATCCTTGACGATCACCGCGCCAACGGCCGGGTTTGGCCAGGTCCGGCCCAGGCCCCGCCGGCCGAGCGTCAACGCCAAGTCCATAAATCGCCGGTCGTCGGTCGCCGCTTGAACGCGCTCATCCGCGAGCCGCGTCATTTGCGGGCGATTTCGGCGGCCTCTTCGCCGGAGAGTTCCGCCAGCGCGGTCTCGAAATCCTTGGCTTCGCGGAAATTGCGATACACCGAGGCGAAGCGGACATAGGCGACGTCGTCGAGATCGCGCAAATAGGCCATCACTGTTTCGCCGATGGTCTCCGACGAGACCTCGCTTTCGCCCTGGCTTTCGAGCTCGCGCACGATTTTCGAGACCATCTGGTCGATGCGTTCGGGCTCGACCGGCCGTTTGCGCAAAGCGATCTGCACGGAACGCAACAGCTTGTCGCGATCGAACGGCACGCGGCGGCCGTTGCGCTTGATGACGATGAGTTCGCGCAGCTGCACGCGCTCGAAGGTGGTGAAGCGGAAATTGCAAGCGAGGCATACCCGGCGCCGGCGGATGACGGACGAATCCTCGGTCGGCCGCGAATCCTTGACCTGGGTGTCGAGGCTTCCACAGCTCGGACAGCGCATCCCTTAAGCCCTTAGCCCTTCGTAGATCGGGAACCGGTCGACCAACCGTTTGACCTTGTCGCGCACGCTCGCTTCGGCGGCCGCATCCTCCTGCGCGTTCTTTGCTGAGAGCGCATCGAGCACTTCCGCGATCATGGCGCCGACCTGACGAAATTCGGCAATGCCGAAGCCGCGCGTCGTCCCCGCGGGCGTGCCAAGCCGGATCCCCGACGTGACGGTCGGTTTCTCCGGATCGTAGGGAATGCCGTTTTTGTTGCAGGTAATGCGGGCGCGCTCGAGGGCGGCCTCCGCCACCTTGCCGGTCAGGCGCTTCGGGCGCAGATCGACCAGCATCAGATGCGTATCGGTGCCGCCGGAAATAATGTCGAGGCCGCAATATTTTAGCGTTTCCGCCAGCGCTTTAGCGTTTTCCACTACGTTCTTCGCGTAAAGCTTGAACGACGGGCGGAGCGCCTCGCCGAACGCCACCGCCTTGGCCGCGATGACATGCATCAGCGGGCCGCCCTGCATGCCTGGAAACACTGCCGAATTGAGCTTTTTCGCCAATTCTGTGTCGTCGGCGAGGATCGTGCCGCCGCGCGGTCCGCGCAAAGTCTTGTGCGTCGTCGTGGTCACGACATGGGCATAGGGGAACGGGCTTGGATGCACGCCGCCGGCCACGAGACCTGCGAAATGCGCCATGTCGACCATGAGGTAGGCGCCGACCTCGTCGGCGATCTCGCGGAAGCGGCGAAAATCGATGACGCGCGGATAAGCCGAGCCACCGGTGATGATCAGTTTCGGCCGGTGCTCTTTCGCCAACCGCTCGACCTCCTCCATGTCGATCAGGTGATCCTCGCGCCGCACCCCGTAGGGGACCGGCTTGAACCAGCGGCCCGACAGGTTCACCGGCGAGCCGTGGGTGAGATGGCCGCCGGCGGCAAGATTGAGCCCCATAAACGTGTCGCCCGGCTGCATCAGCGCCATGAACACTTCGGCATTAGCGGACGCGCCGGAGTGCGGTTGCACGTTGGCAAAGCCACAGCCGAACAGCTTGGTCACACGCTCGATCGCCAGCCGCTCCACTTCGTCGACATATTGGCAGCCGCCGTAATAGCGCTTCCCCGGCAATCCCTCGGCGTATTTGTTGGTCAGGACCGAGCCCTGCGCCTCAAGGACGGCGCGGCTGACGATATTTTCCGAGGCGATCAGTTCGATCTCGTGGCGCTGGCGGCCCAACTCGCGGCCAATCGCGCCGGCAATTTCGGGATCGCTTTCGCCGAGCAGCGCGGAGAAGAACCCCTCCTCCGTCACCGTTGCACTATGAGAGACGGACATCCTTGCCTTACTTCCTTGCCATGGAGAGCCGTCCGGAGACGACTAACCTCCCGCCGATAGCATACCGGCGCTCCCACGCAAGACCGTAAAACCCAAGGCCTGGGGCCTAAGGCTTGGGACTGCACGGGGGAGAACCCCGCTATATTTGGGATTTACGGCCCAAAGGAAAATAGCCGCGGATTACAGATTCGAGGTCGTCTGGGCGCCAATGACGCCGTCCTTGCCGTAAATATCCTCGCGGAACTGCACCACGCCGTCGGCGCCCGACCAGGCGGTCACATAGACCCAATGCAGCGGCACCTGCTTCTTAAGCTCGACGTTCTTTTGCTCGCCGGACTTGATCACATTGTCGATCTCCTCAAGCGACCAGCCCTTGGTGCCGTCGAGTAGCCACGCCACCAGCTGGCGCACATTCTGCACGCGCATGCAGCCAGAGGAATGGAAGCGAAAATCCTCGCCGAAGAGGTTCTTCAGGGGCGTGTCGTGCATGTACACGCCAAAGGCGCTCGGAAAATTGATGCGGATCGAGCCGAGCGAGTTGTGACTGCCGGGATCCTGTTTAAACGAATAGTGCGTCGCGTCTTCCGAATACCAGTTGATTTGCGATGGTTGCAGTTCTTTCTGACGACTGTCGAAAATCCGGATGTGGTTTTTGGTGAGATAATCCGGCTGATCCTGCATTTTCGGAATCAAATCCTTCTGCACGATCGACGGCGGCACCGTCCAATACGGATTGAAATTGATCTGGATGATCTTCGAGTTGATCTCGGGCGAAGGCCGGTCCGGCTTGCCGACCACGGCTGTATGACGCGACACCGCAACGTCGTTCTCGATCGCTTCGATCCGTGCGGCGGGAATGTTGGCCAGCACGTAGCGCGGGCCGAGATTGGCGCCAAGCGCATGCAGGCGCGTGACGTTCACTTTGAGCTGCGCGAGCCGCACCGGCGCCGGAACGTTGAGCGCGATCAGCGTGTCGGAGCGCACCACACCGTCGACGGGGACGCCGTGGCGGGTCTGGAAACGCCGCACCGCGCCCTCGACGTATGAATCGTAGACATCATTGCCGCTGGCATTCGGATCGATGTCGCCGGAGGCGGCCAGGCGCGCGCGCAGCACCGTCACCGCGGCATGGCGATCGCCAAGCCGCAAGGTATTGACGTACGGCACTTGCGGCCAACCGCCGCGGTTGACGATGCCGGCGTAGCGGTCGACGGCCTGCTCGGTGGTCTGCGCCGTCGCGCTCGAAACCGTCGGTTCCGACGCTTTCGGCATGCGGACGGTGCGCGAGGCTTCGTCAAAGCCCTGGCCGAATTGTCCGCGTTGGGTGTCGCCGATCAGGGCATCCAGCGCCGCGTCTTCGGCAAAGGCTTTGTGCGCCAGCGCGCCGGTCAGCGCGGCGGCACCGGCAAGCCGCTGCAGGAATGCGCGCCGATGCGGCTGTGCTTTGTCTCGTTCCATCCGGTGGTCCATCCCGTCGTCCATGGCAATTGGCTATCCAACACGGCAAAAGGGCCGAAATGGGCCTGCGCCGGACATAACACGGGTGATTGACGAACCAAAAGGGGATCGAGGGACGGACGGCAGGGACGAGGACGGAGGATGAGGCCCGATCAGTCATCCATCGTTCGTCATCCGTCGTCCAAAAAAAGACCCCGGCCTAAGCCGGGGTCAGGACTCGCCAGTACAGCGAAAAACGCTGGGTGGTTCGGTTTTTAGAGGCGATAGAGAATCTGGTCGGTCCAGAAGCGTTCGAGCCGGTGCAGCGCCTTGTTGAGTACGCTGAACTCATCGGCGTTGATGCCGCCGACTTGCTCAACGGTGCGCACATGCTTCTGATACAGCGCATCGACGATATCGCGCACCTCGTGGCCCTTGTCGGTGAGCTTGATGCGCACCGAACGCCGGTCGACCCGTGAGCGCTGATGATCGAGGAAGCCCATCTCGACCAGCTTCTTGAGATTGTAGGAGACGTTGGAGCCGAGATAATAACCGCGCGTGCGCAACTCGCCGGCCGTCAGTTCCTTGTCGCCGATATTGTATAGGAGCAGCGCCTGAACCGAGTTGATGTCGGCGCGGCCGCGGCGATCGAACTCGTCCTTGATGACGTCGAGGAGACGCCGGTGCAGGCGCTCGACCAAGGTCAGCGCCTCCAGATAATGCGGCCGGATATGGTCGAAGCGCGCCTCACGATCGGCGGGTTCGACCGTCTTGACGACAGCTTTCATTGTGACGCCTTTCCCAACTGTTATTCGTTGTCGCACGACGGGCCCTGTTTTCCCGCCGCAATAGGCGTGACCATAATGTTCAGGGTCTAAGATCAGTTTAAATAACACGCTAAAAATAACGTTTATTCGCCGTGGTGCATGCGCAATTAAGTATTGATTTGCGCGGGCTTTCTAGAGGTTTTGTTCACCTAACAGCGCGCGATCTTCATGCCGTTATTTGTTCTGCGCTGTGCGCCATCGCGCCTTCCGGGAATTGCTGTTTATCGGAGATGACGTCCGTCCGCGCAAACCAATCGGCGGGCCACATACAGCACGTCAATAGGTGGCAAATTTTGGCCAACCCGAATTGTCGGGTAGAATTTCACCAGGCTCCGCTGCGAACTTATCAAGTTCGTCCGCTTTCGCGGCTAAATCCGAAGCCATCAGCCTCAGGCGCTCGGCCAAATACGGATAATCGCAATCCTCGGCCAACTGGGCGCATACGCTCGCCTGGCGCCGCAAATCTGCTTCGAACATCCGAGGGCCCCTCCTGTACTCGATCGAAACTCAAGGAACAAAAGATTGTTCCGGACGGCCGCAATATTTCGTGCGGCCGTCGCAAGCGAACGGCATGCAAAATCGGGGCGCTATCAGATGAAGACCGTGAGGTCGCAGGCTACTGGCCCGGGGCTGCGGAACGGTCGGTTACTCGGCGCGTTCCATTGGAGCGGCGTCCCGAACTGCGCCACGTCGCCCACTCCGAACGCTTGGGAGCGCTGAATGGCCAGCACCAGCCAATCGTTCGCCGCCGAGAGCGAGAGGCTCTCGTGCGAAGCCTTTCAAAAAGTTGATGAGGCTGAAAAAGAAGCCTCGCGTACAGCGCGGAACGGTTTGCTGTCAGGGGCCGAAGCTGCGCGCAAGTTCCAGTTCAAATTGGCCGAGATCATCGGCACAAACATTATGGCGAGTTGGGACCTTTGGCTGCGGCTCGCGGCTGCCAAGGCGCCAAGCGAGGCGTTCGAACTTTGGGCCAGACATGCAAAGCAACGACTCGACAGGTTCAACGAACAGTATCGAGAACTCACGGATATCGGGCAGAAGTTCGCCACGGCGAGCGGTTGGGGCCCAGGCCTGAAGGCTCCGTCGATCGTGAACGACTGATGTGCACCTGCGGCCGCTATTTAACCGTTTCGGCAAGGCGTGAGTCGAAAGCCCCGGCTTTGCCGGGGCTTTCGTACGCTCGACGCTCGTGCGCTAACGCTACTTACTCGAAGTGTCCGGCACCCACGACGTCGACTGCGAGTCGTATTTGAAAGCAGGCGCCTGCTTCAAGCCGTCCTTGGTCGCGTTCATGGTGAGACGGATTTTGTTGTTCTGCATGGTCTCTTTGACCGCGGCGAAGTTCACGGCCACATCTTTCTGTTCGACGCCAAGGAAGCCGCCGACGCCGACGATCAGTGTGGTAACCTTGCCGTCCGGCGCCACCAACACGTCCGAGATCGACCCGATCTTGTTGCTATTGGGATCGTAGACGTCCTGCTTATACCAGTCCGTGACGGTGACGCTGTCGGACGGGATACTGGTCATCGGTGTCGACATGGTGTCTGCAAGCGCAGCACCGCCGGCAATGACGGCGGCGGCGCCAATCAGAAGTACGCTCTTCTTCATGGTTTCTTCTCCGAAAGGGTTGACACGGTACTCAACGTTCAAGAAGCGAATTTGTGCCCGGAACCCAAACAAAATTTTATTGTTGGATCGAACTTAGAGCCCATCCGGGAAGTTTGGATTCATGATGAGGCGTTTGCAGCAAGGCGCCTGAGCATGATGCGGATCATGGCGAGGCGGACGAAGGCGGCGACGGTCATAGCGTAACGCTCGAAGTC
>Ga0181525_10000177_pt1 | contig 58039 bp, 46 predicted proteins | sample PEATcosm2014_Bin_48_FD_121100 | JGI IMG/M metagenome (GOLD analysis project Ga0181525, IMG submission 121100) | Peatland microbial communities from MTU Mesocosm Facility, Houghton, MI, USA - PEATcosm2014_Bin06_10_metaG | ecosystem: Environmental > Terrestrial > Soil > Wetlands > Peat | place...
AACCGGCTGGTGCGGGCGCTGGATCGGATTCTCGCCTACCGGACACCGCTGAAGGTGTTGCCGGTGGTCGAAGAGTTTTTGCGCACCATGGCGCCCTACGAACCACCGGAGCAGGCGCGCGAGTATCGCAACATCCGAAAGGCGATTGAAGACAAGAAGTTTCAGCAGGATGTGGAGAGGGATGAGGCGCTGAACTTTCTGCTGCGCGATACCATCTCGCTTACCATGATGGGTGGTTCGGAGCAAACCAACGTGATTCCGCCGGAGGCCTGGGCGAATCTGGATGTTCGGATTCTCCCGGGGGGAGATCCCAAGGCTTTGCTCGCCCAGGTTCGCCGGGTGGTGGACGATCGAAACGTTACGGTGGAACCGATGATCCCGGAGTTCCGCGAGGCCAACTACTCCACAACGGATACGGCTTTGTACCAGATCATTCGAGAAGTTGCGGCGAAATATTTCCCTGGAACGCCGGTGGTGCCGCAAATCACCAGCGGCTATACCGAGAATCAACGCTACCGGCCGCTGGGCGTCAAGGCATACGGCTTTAATCCCTATACCGCAACGGAAGAAGAAGGCAACACTGAGCACGGGAACGATGAACGGATTCGTGTAGAGGAAGTGCGGCGCGGACCGAGGATTCTGTTTGATGTGGTGGCCGCGCTGGCGGGGGCCAAGTGAAGTCGCCTAGGTCCCGCCGCAATGCCTTTCGTATTGCTCGATGATGAAGTGATCGGTCATGCCGGCGATGTAATCGCAAACCACGCGGGGGAGTGAACCCTGTCCGGCCTTCTCCTGATAGTTGTACGGGAGGGCTGAGGGATGGTTCATCCAGAAGGCAAACAGTTCACTGACGATGCGTTCGGCGTCGTCTTTTTCTTCGGCCAGAGAGACGCTGTAATAGAGATTTTCATAGAGGAAATCTTTGATCTGCTGGCGCTCAGCTTCGACCTCGGGGCTGAAGGCGGCCAGCCGGTCCTGGTGTGCGCGCACATCGGCCAGCGTCTTGATGCCGGCCTGCTTCAGCCGCGTCTGCGTGTTGGTGATCAAGTCGCCGGTCAGACGATTGAAAACGCCTTTGAGAGCTTCGTTGAATTTCAGCTTGGCGGGCGCATTAGGATAGGTCCGCTCGACCTCGGGAAAGAAACGTTCGAAGGCGGGCACTCCGGCGCGGATTTGCTCGAGCGTAAGCAGGTGGGCTTCGTATCCGTCATCGAGGTCGGCGGTGTTGTAGCCGATTTCGTCGGTCAGGTCGATCAGTTGGGCTTCCAGCGGTGGCGGCTGATCGAGAAGGTACTCGGCCAGCTCAGGATGCTTCGCCGCATCGTAGTCGCGCGAGTGCTTGATGATCCCTTCGCGCACTTCGAAAGTTAGGTTCAGGCCGGAAAAGGCGGCGTAGCGCTGCTCGAAGTCTTCCACGACGCGTAAGGCGTGCAGGTTATGGTCGAAGAAGAGGCTGTGGAGGCGCATGGCGGCGTCCAGGGCCTTTTCACCCGAGTGGCCGAAGGGTGGGTGCCCGAGATCATGCACGAACGCGAGCGCCTCGGCGAGATCCACATTTAGGTTGAGGGCGCCGGCGACGGTGCGCGTGATTTGCGCTACTTCGATGGTGTGAGTGAGCCGGTTTCGGAAGTGATCGGAATAACGTCGGGTAAAGACCTGCGTCTTGTCTTCAAGGCGGCGAAAGGCGCGAGCATGGATGACACGGTCGCGGTCGCGCTGGAAATCGTTGCGGTAGGGATGAGGCGGTTCGGGGAAGCGGCGTCCGCGGGAGCCTGCAACCTGCACCGCGTAGCCGGCCAGCATGTCTGAAGTTTAACAGGTGCTGCTAGCGAGTTGCGAGTAAGAACCGTGGCAAGGACAAAATGATTCGTCCTTTCCGGGGACTCGGCACGGACTACTGTTTGCCGGATTCTTCCTTAGCCAATCGCACCTTGGCGGCATCGAGTTTTTTCTGCGTGGCGGCTAACAAATCGGTCTCAACTTCCGCAGCCACGGTTTTGTTCCACTCTGCAAGCGCGCGCTCCCAATGGGCCGCGGCCAGCTTAAGGCGGCCGGTTTTCTGGTAGAGATCGCCCAGGTGATCTTGCACCGTCGGGTCCGAACCCATCCGAAGGGACGCTTTGGTTAAAGTCTCTTCGGCCAGATCGTACTTGCCGAGCTTGAAGTAGGCCCAGCCGAGGGAATCGAGATAAGCGCCGTTGGTCGGTTCCAGGCTGACGGCCTGCTTGATGTAGTTCAGCGACTCCTCGAGCTGCACACCGCGATCAGCATTCATGTAACCGAGATAGTTGAGTGTAACCGCGCTCTGCGGGTTGGCGACAAGGACTTTCTTGAACTCGGCTTCCGCCTGGTCGAATTTCTTTTCGCGCTCGTAGGTGGAACCGCGCAGGAAGGAGACGTATTCCTTGTCCTCGGCCTTGGTGGAAAGCTGGTCGGCTTTGTTGAGAGCCTCTTCGGCGTCGCTGAAGCGCTTGAGGCGTGTATACATGATGGCCAGGCGCACGTAGACTTCGCGGTCTTCCGGAGTCCCCTTTAGCAGCGAGCGCACATCGGCGAGCGGCTTTTCGGGATCGCCGGTGTCGGCGAGCTGGGCATCGAGCACCATGCGCAGGTCGCGGTCGTCGGGAAGCTTTTGCAGGGCTTCTCTGGCCACCACCGTAGCCTGCGACCACTCCTTGGCTTCACGGTAGGTATCGATGATGTCCTGATAACTGGTGCGGGCGTTATCATCGCCGAGCGGAATCATCTTGCGGAAAGTCTCAACCGCTGACTGATAGTTCTCCTGATCGCGATACACCATGCCGAGGCGCTCGATGAAGATGCCGCGATTGTTGCGGTCGGATTGGGAGTAGCTGCTGTCGGGCTTCTCGGTTTTCTTCAGCAGGTCCTGCAAGATCTTTTCGGCTTCGTCGTAGCGCGCCTGCGCCTGGTAAACCACGGCAATGTTGTAGGGAACTTCGAGCGCGTCGGGAACCATGGCCTGCGCCTTTTTCAGGCTGTCGAGAGCTTGATCGTATTTGCCCTGGCGGCGGTAGATCTCGGAGATGCGAATGTAAGTCTGTGCGTCCTCGGGATTGGCGTCTGCGATGACCTTGTACTGATCCAGAGCGGCATCAATCTGACCATCGTTCAAATAATTTTCCGCCAGGCCGCGAATCGCATCGAGGTTGTCGCGATCGAGCTGGATGGCATGTTTATAAGCGTCGATCGCGCTTTTGTAATCCTTGCGCTGTTCGTAGGTAGCGCCCAATGCGGCGTACAGCTTGGCCGAGCGGCCGGTATCGGGCACTGCGCTCAGCACCTGCAATGCGCGCGCAGTGTCGCCCTCATCGCTGTAGAGCAGGGCAAGCGTGGTCACGGCTTCCTCGGAATCCGGGTCGAGCTTCACCGCGATCTTGAGTTCGTTTTCCGCCTTCTGCAAGTCGTTATTGAGGCGATAGAGCCGGCCCAACAAAAGGTGATCGTCAACGTTGTTTGGCTCGATCTTGACGATCTGCTCGTACTGTTCGATAGCCAGCTTCAGCACATTCTCGGAACCGTTGCCACCGCCCGGCATATCGCCGAGCGAGCGCAGGTAGATGCGCCCAAGCAACTTGTGGGCTTCGAGGTTATTTGGATCTTTTTTTAGAATTTCCTGTGCCTGCAGTACAGCGTCGCGAATTCGTCCCGTCTTTACGTAGAGTTCGGCGAGGCCGGAGGTAAGAAATTCAGAAGAGGGATCAGCCTCGATCGCAAGCCGGTATTCGTCGAGCGCCTTATTGGCGAGCTCGCTGCGGCCGTAGACGGTGACTTGCTCTTCGTACATATGGGCGAGCATGTAGTGGTAATAAGCCGCGGCGTGATCGCCCTTGCGCGCGGAAAACTGACCCGACTTGGTTTGACCTGAGTTTGCATCGGCCGAATTGGAATCGGCCGGACTGGAAGACGCGGGAGCGGTTTGCGCGGCTGCGGCCGCTGCGAAAAATGAGAACGTTAGGATAGCGCGAAACATTCTATTCATGCTCAACCTGAGGACGCTGGATTCGCTTATCGAAATTACGTTTAGAGAACCTGATTCTTCTGAGCTGATCTTGTCGAAACTGATTTTGATCGAACCGCTTTTTGCTGGATTGCGCGACCTTCCCGCAACCATAGCGATTGGATGCAAAACCGCCGGGGATGGGGTGCTTTAATTCTAACCTGATGAGCGTCGAATCGGGGAAAAACACTGAGCACAACCCCGCTGGCCACGAAACCCGAAAGGACAGGGACCACGGTGGAATCGTGGGAGGGCGAAAAACGACTGATTGTCAGGGTTGATTGTCAAGTTTGGTAAACCAGCAAGACTATTGAACCTTCGCTAGTGGCGGAAGTGCCGGACTCCGGTGAAGAGCATGGCGAGACCCAGGCGGTCGGCGGCGGCGATGACGTCCAGATCGCGCTGCGATCCGCCGGGCTGAATGATGGCGATCGCCCCGGCCCTGGCGATTTCTTCGACGCCGTCGGGGAACGGGAAGAATGCGTCGGAAGCTGCGACCGTTCCCTTCAGCGGCAATTGCGCTTTCATGGCCCCGATTTTCGCGGAGTCGACGCGGCTCATTTGACCGGCGCCGACGCCAACGGTCTGTCCGTCGCGGGCATAGACGATGGCGTTCGACTTCACGTGCTTGCAAACCTTCCAGGCAAATAACATGGCGCGAATTTCCTCCGGAGTGGGAGCGCGTCGGGTGACGACTTTCAAGTCGGCGTCCTGCAAGGGACGCGAGTCGGCGTCCTGCAGGAGGATTCCGCCGGAGATGTTTTTGAGAATCCACCTCTGGGGTGCGGCCACAACTTCGACTAATCGCAAATTTTTCTTGGTGGCGAAGCGGGCTTTGGCAGCCTCGTCGAAACCGGGAGCGGCGACAACTTCGAGGAAGAGCTTGTGCATTTCTTCGGCGGCTTCACCGTCGATGGGACGATTCACCCCGATCACGCCGCCGAAAGCGGAGACGGGATCGCACTCGAGGGCACGCTTGTAGGCTTCCGCGAGCGTCTTGCCGGTTGCCGTGCCGGCGGGATTCGTGTGCTTGATGATGGCGCAGACGGCGGCTTCTTGCGGATCGAATTCCTGAGCGAGGTCCCAGGCGGCCTGCAAGTCGACGATGTTGTTGTACGAGAGCTCCTTGCCCTGAAGCTGCCGGGCATTGGCCACGCCTAGGCCGGAGCTGTCGGAATACATTGCGGCCTTCTGGTGTGGGTTTTCGCCGTAGCGTAGGTCAAGGGTTCTCTGGAATGAGAGGCGCAGAGTCTTTGGAAATACTTCGATCTTTGTGGGGACAGCCGCCCCCGACTGTCCGGCAGAGCGAAGCTCCGCACCACCAGCTGCCCGCTGGAAATGGTTGACGTCCGGAATGCCCTCGAGCGTGGAGGCAATGGCGGAATCGTAAGCCGCGGTCGTGGCGAAGCCTTTTTGCGCCAGCCGCCACTTGGTTTCAAGCGACAACGCACCGCCGGAGCGGGCGAGTTCCTCGGCGATGGCCGGGTAATCGGCGGGCGAAGTGACGACGGCGACATCGTGAAAATTCTTGGCGGCGGAGCGGATCATGGAAGGTCCGCCGATGTCGATGTTCTCGATCAACTCCTCGAAAGCCACGCCCGGCTTGGCTGCGGTCTTCTCGAAGGCGTATAGATTCACGACGATCATGTCAATCGACTGGATGCCGTGCTCGGCAACGGCGGCGGTGTGCGCGGGATTCTCGCGGCGATGCAGGATGCCGCCATGAACTTTTGGATGCAGCGTCTTGACGCGGCCATCGAGCATTTCAGGAAAGCCGGTGAGCTCGGAGATGTCTCTTACGACGATGCCGGAATCGCGCAGCAGCTTGGCCGTGCCTCCGGTCGAGATAAGTTCAACGCCGAGGCCGGAGAGCTGGCGCGCAAAATCAACGAGGCCGGTCTTGTCGGTGACGCTGAGAATGGCGCGCTGGATACGAGAAGTGCTGCGAGACATGATCGGCCTCGGGATATGTAAGGATGAGTGCTGAGCGACCGAAGATTCTACCAGCAACGCATGTGTGTGGTATTGCGAGTGATTTGATCCGACGGTTTCGACCTTAAGTTACTTTGTTAAGGTTGCCGCTTCTACTGGCGTGGCTCTGCGCAGAGACTGAACGACGCGATTGATCTGGGGTTGGGTAACGCCGGCTCCACTCTGATAGTCCTTTTGCAGAAAGATGATATCAAAGTGGTCGTCGCCAGAGTAGAGGTCTAGAACAATGCTGTCGGGCCTGGCCTCAGAAGCTCCTTGCTGAAACCCTCTGTAATCGTGGTTCTGCACGCAGAAGATCCCCGTGTCGGCGGCCTTTACCAGCATGGTCGATTTAACCATGAGCACTACTTGTTCGCGATAGTGAACTCCTGTCGAGAAAGACCAATGGTGCATCTTCGTTGGCGTGAATTCGTACACATTCCTGACGAAGCTGTAGTCGGACGTTGCCGTCCCGCGTCCGAAGACGGCCTCGAATTTCTGCGGTGGCAATCTAAAGTCCGCGGCGAACTCGTCGGCAAATTCCCGGGCCGGAACCGCCGTCACCATAAGCCGCAGCCCAGACTGGAAGGCGAGAACAACCCTGGTCTTCTCAGACTTGTCCTTGGGATACAGCAACGGTTTTGGCCTCATCGAGGTCGCTCCATGGAACTTCAAAATCATAGCCTAGGTAAGACAGCCTTGTTCCGGGAGCTTGCGAAACGGAATGATCCTTTAATTCGGCAGGAACCATTCTCGCGACTGGAAGAGCTTTTCTTGCTGCGCAAAAGGAAAGCGCAACAGGAGCAATCCAATGTATGCCAATAAGAACGACTGCGAGCGTGATGGCTATCGTGGCCAGGATCCGTCGAAGGAGCCTCATGATCGGCCGTTTACGCCTTCGCCTTAGCCTTCAGCTTCACATGCCCGCCGTTGAGTTCGACCGAGAATTCCACGTCCTGGCACCCGTATTGCTTGCGGATTTCCGCGGTCTTTTTCTGCACGAAGGTCGAGAAAGAGTCGAGCGTGCCCGAGACATTCTCTCCTGCCTTCTTTTTGGCCGCGACCAGGGTGTTGAAGAGGCGCTCTACTTGTTCGCGCTCAGACTTATCGGCAGAGCTGTGCATCGTGAATGGCTGAGAGCTCACTGCCGTGGTGGCTCCTGACGCGGTGGCTGCAGTTGCGTGGCTCAAGCCGTAGACTGGATTGTGCTGGAGCTTGTGTTCCTCGACATCGGGGCGAACTCCCTGCACGGCGAGCAGCGCGTCCTGCGGGCGGCGGTAGCCTTCTTCGCGGATGCGTGACTTCTTGCGCCACAGGTCGCTGTAGATGGCGTAGCGCTGGGCCATTTCGTTGTAGCGGAAGCGTTGCGAGAAGCTCATGCGGCCGCCGTCGGAAAATTTGCGCAGCAGGGAGAGCACCTTCCACTCGATGTCGGTGGGAGGACGCTTGGTCGGGTTGCTGAAGTAGACTTCGTACTCGATCTTCAGCCGTCGCAGTTGGGTCTCGAGCACGGCTAGTTCTTCGTCGATGGTCACGCCAGGGTCTCCAAGTAAACAGTGTAGTTTCAAGGGAGCGCCGCGGGGAGGTACCTGCCGGTCACCGAAGTCATGGTACGAAAGTACTCAGCTTTTTGGGCTTTTAGGCCTTAGCTCGTGGCTTGACCCTCACGAAAGATTGCACGGATTAGAACAGCGGGGCGTTTGAACGCATAAGGGATCAGAGGGCAGAGGCAGGATTTTCGGAACAGCTGAGGGTTTGTGATAAGAGCAAAACGCTAAGAGCCAAAAGCTACTTGGAGTTCGCGGCCATCTTCTTCACCATGGCCAGCACCAGTTTGCGGTCGCTGTCATTCAGGTTGGTGGCATAGCGGCGGACCTGGCTCAGGAACCGGACCTCGTCATCGGAAAGTTGCGGCAGTCCCTTGGAGCCGTTGGTGTGGCCGGATTCGGAGAAGAATTGCGAGAGCGCAATCTCCATGGCGCCGGCAATTTTCGAGAGCGTGTCGAGCGAAGGGATGGTGTGCCCGTTCTCCACGCGCGAAAGGTAGCAGCGCAGCAGGCCGGTGCGCTTTTCGATGTCTCCCTGAGACATCCCTTTTTGCAGCCGGTAGTTTCTGATGGTCTCGCCGATGTTGATCTGGGGGAGCATTTCAGGATGCGACATAGTAACCAGATCGGCATTTTCTGGCAAGTGGAAATTCGTGCCATATCCCAGCCACTTTCTTCCTATGACCTGACATGGCGCGAGCAGGTTGCTTTGGCGATTTGAAAGAGGTTTGGAAGCAACGATCGTTGCAGTTTGCCTGGCACGATGCGGACTGATTCGTGTTTGGGCAACGGCAGATTATTTTTTCAAGTTCTCCGCGAGAAAGCTGACGGTACGCTGCCATGCGTCGGAGGCCTCGGCGGCGCGATACCCGTCTTTGTTGTCGGGTTTTCGAAGGCATGGCCGGCGTCGTCGTAGATTTTGAGTTCGATTTTCTTGCCTAGTTGTTTCATGGCCGCTTCAAATTTGTGGACGTCAGCGGGCGTGATGCCGCGATCCTGGCCGCCGAAAAGACCAAGGATGGGAGCGTTGATTTTCTTGAGCGCATCGGGATCGGTGGCGAGGCGCCCGTAATTGATGACATCGGCGGCGAGGGTTGGCTCTTGCAGCGCGACGTCGAGCGAGTAGCCGCCGCCCATGCACCAGCCGATGGCTCCGATGCGATCTTTCTTGACGTTGGGCTGCGCTTGCAGAAACTCAAAAGCGGCGTGCAGATCGCGTTTGGCACGGTCTTCTGGAACCCCGCGCATGATTTCGTGCGCCATGTCCGGCGTGGTCGCGACCTTGCCGCGATATAAATCAATCGCGAGCGCTTCGTACCCCTGGCTGGCCAGCCTGGAAGCCTGTTCCTTGAGCCAATCGTTTAATCCCCAGTACTCGTGGATGACGATGACGGCGGGAAATGGCCCGTTCCCGTCAGGCGTGTAGAGGAGGGCCTGGACGGTTTCGTCGCCGCTTTTGTAAGAGACGGGTTTGGAATCGGCGGCGGAGCAGACGGAACTGTATCCGGCGGCGAACAGGGAGCATAGCAAAACGGCGGCGATTTTCTTCATGGCCTTCTCCGGAGCCAGAATAGAAGCCCCGCTAGGCGGCGCCTCATTCACAATTCCAACTCCATGTATAACGCACCTGCAATCGGATTGGGGCGGTAAGGAGGGATTTCTCTAAACCCGAGTTTGCGATACATGGCGACCGCGTCCTTCATCACGGGTTCGACGGTATCCAACCGCATGCGTTGATAGCCGATCTGGCGTGCCTCGGCAATGATGCGCTCGGCCAGTAAGCGTCCTACGCCCTGACCACGAAACTGCGGACGCAAGTAGAGACGCTTCATCTCGCAGATGGACGAATGCAGCTTGTGAAGCGCGACGCAGGCAGCGAGTTGACCACCGCATTCCACCAGCAACAGGCGACCATCCGGCGGAGCGTAGTCGCCTGGAAGTCCTGCCAGTTCTTTGTCAAAGTTCTGGAAGCAGAGGCTGAAGCCGAGGGACTGAGCGTACTCGAGAAATAGTTCGCGGGCTTGGGCGATCCGGCCGGCCGAATCGGCTTGAGAGACGGAAAGGCCGTTCACCGCCGAGGACGGAGAGAGCGCCGAGGGGTCTCCAAGCTTCAGCACCTTGGCCGAATCAGTCTTCATTGCAGCCCCTAGATTTTTCCTCTGCCTTCTCGGCGTACTCGGCGCTGAAATCGCTTTTACCCCATCAGCATTCCGCCGTTCACGTTCAGCACATGGCCCGTAATGTAGGAGGCTTCCTCCGACGCGAGGAACGCCACGGCACTGGCTACATCTGCGGGAGAACCTACACGTCGCAGCGGAATCTGTCTGGCGGCGTTCTGCTTGAACTCTTCCCCGAGCGCGTCCGTCATGGCGGTTTCGATGAAGCCGGGGGCCACGGCGTTGCAAGTAATGTTGCGCGACCCCAGCTCGCGGGCGACCGCCATGGTGAGCCCGATCAATCCAGCCTTCGAGGCGGAGTAATTCGCCTGCCCCGCCTGGCCCATCTGTCCGAAGATGCTGGTGATGTTGATGATGCGTCCCCAACGCTGCTTCAGCATGGAGCTTGTGACCTGCTGGGTGCAGAGATATGCTGCGGTCAAGTTGGTTTGCAGCACGGCGTCCCAATCGGCGCGCTTCATGCGCATCACGAGCTGGTCGCGGGTGACGCCGGCGTTGTTGACCAGGATGTCGATCTTGCCGAATTGCGCGATGGCCGCTCGGATCGCCGACTTGACCTGCTCTTCGTCGGTGACGTCGAGAACGAAGGCGGCGGCCTTGCCTCCAGCGGCAGCGATTTCATCGACGAGCTCGTTCAGTTTTTCCTGACTGCGGGCGGCGACGGCAACCGCCGCGCCAGCTGTGGCAAGCTTCAGCGCACAGGCTCGTCCAATGCCTTGCGACGCGCCGGTAACAAACGCCACGCGTCCGGAAAGGGACATCAGATTCTCCATTGTCGATATCTCGTTTTGCGATTCAGCACGCCTACGATAGAACGTGGAATTATACCTGCCGGTGTTCCAATCCGGTTCGAGTTGTCATTTGTCTAACGATTGCGGATTGCGGCATGGGCAATTAACATGCAAACACTCCCATGCCTCCAATTGTGACCAATGATGTGATAACCATGCCCGAACCTTCCAACCATAAATCTTCCCCGTCAGATTCGGTTTCGGCCTCATCCGGGCACCGATCGCCGCAGAGGGCTTCCGCTGGGGAGCATCCCCCGGTTTCCGAAAAGTTGGCGCCCGACACCCCGGCTACTCTGCCATCGACCGAGGTCTTCGCGGTTTACGGCGTTGAGCCGGAGATTCAAGCTTATGCCATGGCGAAGTATTCGCGCTCGGCGCTGTCAATGAAGGAGTCGCTGCGCGAGATGAACTCGCAGAAGGCGGAAAAGTTTCTCAACACTTTCTACTTTCAGTACGGCCATCGCTCGATTGCCGATCTGGCTCATATCGCACTGGCGGTCGAAAGACTTTCGATCCTTGCGGCGATCGAACTCGCCGATGAGCAACGCTGGGACGGGCAGGAGCGTTCGACACGCTATCAGGATTTCAAGAAGAGCGGTTATTACGTCCCGGATTTCGGAGCCGACGACGAAGCTCGCAAGCTCTACCGCGAGACGCTGGATTTCCTTTTTGCCGAGTATGACGCGCTCTCGGCTCACATGACGCAACATCTGATCAGCATTACGCCCAGGCCGGCTGACCTGAAACAAGAGGTTTACGAGCGCACGCTTAAAGCACGGGCGTTTGACATTACACGCTACCTGCTGCCGCTGGCTACGAACACTTCGCTGGGCGAGATCGTGAATGCGCGCACGTTGGAAACGCAGGTGGCGCGGCTTTTATCACACACCCATAAAGAAATACGGACGCTGGGCGAGTCGTTGAAGCGGGCGGCGACCTCCGCGGCCTACAACGTGAATGCCGAGTCGTTGAAGAAGCTAGTGGAGGAGATTCGCGCTGTGAGTCCGGAATTGGGGGCGCGGGCCGAGCAGGAATTGTTGCATGAGGTTCGAGTCGCGCCCACGCTGGTAAAGTATGCGGACCCGAATCCGTATGAAATGGAGACGAGGCGCGAATTGCGGCAGGCGGCGCGCGAACTCATGAAAAGCGAGACGGTCGCGCCGTCGAAGGCGATCGTCGATTTGTTGGACGAGGAAGCGCTCGAGGTTGAGATCGCGACGACTTTGCTCTACGAGCACTCGAACCACTCCTATCGTCAAGTCCGGCAAGCGCTGCAGGTCTCGGGCGAAAGATACCGGCGCGAGATCATCGATCTTGGACTGCGGCATCGCGGCAAACATGACGAAATGCTGCGCGCCTTCCGCGCCGGGCAGCAGTTCCGCTTCGACATCCTGATGGATACGGGCGGCTTCCGCGATTTGCACCGTCACCGGCGATGCATCCAGGTGATGCAGGGGTTCACCACGCAGCACGGTTACGAGATGCTGCTCGATCTGGATGACGCCGGCGTACGCGGCCGCTTCGATGCCACCATGCGTCGCACGCAAGCGGCGGTGGAAAAGCTAGCCGTCCGCAAAGCTCCCGAGGCCGAGGAGAACTCGCAGTATGCCATTCCGCTGGCTTATCGCAAGCGAGCGCTGTTCAAGATGGACTTCGCCGAGGTCGTCTACATCTCCGAGCTGCGCACCACGCCCGCGGGGCATGTTTCCTACCGCAACGTGGCCTATGCGATGTATGAGGCGGTGGCGCGGAAGTATCCTGCGCTGGCTAAGTATTTTCGAGTGCACGATGTGACGGCGCCGGTGGATTTGCTGCAGAGGTAAAGGGAAGGGAGCTAGAATGGCGAACTCTATGAGCCGTCCCTTGTTCGAGGAGCCCTCCTTATGACTGTGAACGGGAAGACCCTTGGTCTGGCCCGAAGGGATTCATGTTAGAAAGGTGGTCACTTCCATCCGGCACGAATGGGGAAATGGCACAACAGTATTTCGATGCGGCCAACGTGCTGATCGAAAATATCGAGCGCGACCAGATCGAGATCTCGGCGCCTGAAGCCTCATCATGCTCGCCACGTTACGGCACGACCGAACGTCGTGCCCTTCCCGGTCCGCAATCGGCGGATGGCGAACCGCTTTTCTCCCGTTTCGGAAACTTTTCCACGTATATTTCTAAAGTTCGCCTTTTCTTCGCTTCCGTCAATATGTATAATCCGGCCAGATTCGTTTTTGCGATCTTATCTTAAGGAGCCACACTCTCATGGCGGATGAACGGGGCAAGGCAATCGAGTTGGCGGTTTCGCAGATTGAAAAGCAGTTTGGCAAGGGTTCGATCATGCGCCTGGGGTCGAAGGAAGCGATCGTCCCCATCTCTGTGATTTCGACCGGGGCGATCTCCTTCGACGCGGCTTTGGGCGTGGGCGGCTTTCCCCGCGGTCGCGTGGTGGAGGTGTTCGGGCCGGAGTCCTCCGGCAAGACGACCATCACACTGCAGGTAATCGCCGAGGCGCAGAAGACCGGCGGCATGGCCGCGTTCGTGGATGCCGAGCACGCGCTCGATCCCGCCTATGCGAAAAAACTGGGCGTCGATGTGGACAACCTTTTGGTTTCGCAACCCGACTATGGCGAACAGGCCCTCGAGATTACAGAAGCTTTGGTGCGCTCGAACGCCATCGACGTCCTGGTGGTGGACTCCGTAGCCGCACTTGTACCCAAGGCCGAACTCGACGGCGAAATGGGAGATAGCCACATGGGGCTGCAGGCGCGGTTGATGTCGCAGGCGTTGCGCAAGCTGACGGGAACGGTTTCCAAATCGCGCACCTGCCTGATTTTTATTAATCAAATTCGAGAGAAAATCGGCGTGATGTTTGGCAATCCGGAAACGACCACGGGCGGCCGCGCCCTGAAGTTCTATTCGTCGGTGCGCGTGGATATTCGACGCATCGCCGCAATCAAAGATGGCGACGTGGTCACCGGATCACGCACCCGCGTAAAAGTGGTGAAGAACAAAGTAGCGGCGCCCTTCCGTGAGGCGGAATTCGACATTCTTTATGGCGAAGGCATTTCGCGTGAAGGCGACCTGCTGGATATCGCGGTGAACAACAATATTCTGGAAAAGTCGGGCTCGTGGTTCAGCTACAAAGGTGAGCGCATCGGACAGGGCCGCGAAAACGCCCGCCAGTTCCTCAAGGACAACAAAGACACCATGGCCAAGCTCGACGCTGAGGTGCGCAAGGCGCTGGGGTTAGGGTTAGTCGCGACCCCAGCATCGGCGGCAGGCGGCGCAACGCAGACTCCGGCGTCAACCGGCGCCCGGGTCACTACCATGCCAACTGCAACCGAGGTCCCGAAAGCTCCGATAGTCGCTGCGCGACGCTAGGTGGCTATACGCAAGCACTATCTTCCCTCGCGGAGCCAGGGATGACAATTTTTTGACGCTCATTCCCTAATTGCCATCCCTGTTTCGTCCGCATAGAATCTTCTATTCAGCCGCGCCTGTTCCAGCGAGGACCATTGAGCAAAGTCAGCGCGCTTTATCCAGGTTCTTTCGATCCGCCCACGAACGGGCACCTCGACCTGATTGAGCGGGGTGCCAGGATTTTCGAAGAACTCGTGGTGGGAATTCTCCGGAATTCCGAAAAGATTCCGATGTTCAGCCTGGCCGAGCGATTGGAGATGCTCAAGACTCTCACTGCGCATTTGAAGAACGTTCGCATCGAAAGTTTTCATGGGCTGATGGTCGAGTACGCCAAGTCGATTCACGCGACCTGTGTGCTGCGCGGCATCCGGGCTGTGAGCGACTACGAATACGAGTTGCAGATGGCGCTTATGAATCGCAAACTCGAACCCACGCTGGAGACCGTCTTCATGATGCCGGCCGACAAGTATTCTTACGTCAGCTCGCGCCTGGTGCGTGAGGTGGCACAAGCAGGCGGTCCGGTAAAAGGATTGGTTCCGGAAGTCGTGGAGCAGAAGCTACGCGAAAAGCTCGAGCCCGCCTACAGGTTTCACGACGAGATGCAAAAGGCTTCGCCCGGCGCATCAGGTTCAAGAGGAACGACGAGGAAGGGGAAAAAAAAGATATGACCACGGCCACCACGGAAGCGCTCCGGCTCACCGATCGCATCAATCGCATTGAACCTTCGGCCACCATGGCGGTGGTGGCCGAGGCAGACAAGCTGCGGGCGCAGGGCATCGACGTGGTGGACTTTGGAGCGGGTGAGCCCCATTTCGCCACGCCGCAGCACATCAAAGAGGCGGCCATCGCCGCGATCCAGGGAAACTTTACAAAATACACGGCAGTCGCGGGCACGGCCGAGTTGCGCGATGCGATCGTTCACCGGCATGCGGTGGATTTCGATTCCGACTACCGCCGCGAAGAAGTCATCGCTTCGACCGGCGGCAAGAACGCGCTGTTCAATGCCATTCAGGTGCTCGTCGATCACGGCGATGAGGTAATTCTGCCGGTGCCTTATTGGGTTTCGTTCAAGGACATCGTGCGCTATGCCGGTGGCGAGTGCGTGCTGCTGCCAACCGACGAGTCGCAGGGCTTCCGGGTTACGGCCGAGATGATTGCGAGGTTGATCACGCCGCGGACCAAGGCCATCATTCTGAATTCGCCATCGAATCCATCCGGCGCGGTGATGAGCGCCGAGAATCTCACGGAAGTTGTCCGACTGGCGCACGAGCGAGGAATCTGGGTACTTTCCGACGAGTGTTATGTCTACCTGAACTACACGGGAAAGAATTTTTCTGTGGGATCGCTTCGTGAGTTCAAGGAGCGCATCGTGGTGCTCGGTTCACTCTCAAAAACGTATGCCATGACTGGCTGGCGCCTGGGATACGCACTCGGCCCGGCGGCGGTCGTGAGCGCTATGTCCAAATTGCAAAGCCAGTCCACTTCGAATCCCACTTCGATCGTGCAGAAGGCGGCCGTGACAGCGCTGAGAGGACCACAGGAGTGTGTGGAGCAAATGCGGCGCGAGTATATCGGACTCCGCGATCACATCGTGAAAGGCCTGCGATCGATTCCCGGTATTACCTGCACGATGCCTGAAGGCGCGTTTTATGCCTATCCGAACGTCTCGGCGTCCCTGGGACGCGGGAGTGTGAAGTCGGCGTCAGACGTGGCGGGAAGGCTGCTGAGAGAAGTGCACGTGGCCACTGTGCCGGGTGAAGGATTCGGCACCCGCAACCATATCCGCGTGTCGTACGCGACATCCAAGGCGGAACTCGATCGCGGGCTGGAACGCATGCGAAAGTTTTTCGCCGGATTGTAACCTTGAGTTTTAGAGGGTCGATGCAGCATCTGTTCAGTCGGCGAAAGGCCGTCGATTCGTGAACGGCCTTCTCTAAATAGATCCTTGGTCATGGGCAATCTATATCCGTTGTTGATGCTTCCGGAATTCAGTCCGCGCCCCTGGGGTACGCACGATCTCTCGCCGATTTATCCCAACCGACCGTTCGAGGAAAAGATTGGCGAGGCCTGGCTAACCGGCGACGATTGCAAAGTAGCAAACGGGCCCCACACCGGGCAAACGCTGGCGCAACTCGGTGAGAAGTATCAACGGGAATTGGTGGGCGACGCCGCCCGCGATGCGCAACGTTTCCCGCTGCTGCTGAAGTTCTTGTTTCCACACGAGAAGCTTTCGGTGCAGGTTCATCCCGATGACGAGCAGGCTCGGCTCGTAAATCAGCCTTGGGGCAAGACAGAGTGCTGGTACGTGGCACATGCCAAGCCTGGAGCGCAAATCGGTCTGGGATTGAAGCCGGGCGTCACCGTAGCCCAATTGAAACAAGCGATCCAGGAGAAGCGGGCCGAAGAATTGCTTAACTGGCTCAACGTCTATACCGGCGACATGATTTATGTTTCCGGCGGAACCGTGCACACACTGGGACCCGGCTCGGTGATCGTTGAGACACAACAGCAGTCGGACACGACGTATCGTTTGTATGATTACGGGCGGCCTCGAGAACTGCATCTGATAGACGGGCTAGCCGCGGTGAAGTTGAATGTCGTTTCCGGTAAAGTGGTGCGAGCGGCTCCTGCGCCAGTCGCAGGCAGCAAGAACCGGCAGGCTTTGCTGGTCGCGGCTCCTTACTTTGTTGTGGATATGTTTGAGATGAAAGAGGCGCAGAAATTGAACACGCGCGATGAGTCGGACAAAACTTCCATGCAGATTTTGGTGGCGTTGGAAGGCTGTGGCGTGGTGGAAGCACCGGGCGCTGAACCGGTAACCGTGGCGAAAGGCGATGCGGTTGTGGTTCCGGCATCGGTCGGGAAGTTTACTGTGCGCCCGCAATGGAAGCTGGAGTTTCTAAGAGCGCGTGTTCCCGGAGGAGCCTTACGCGAACCGGAAACGCGACTGTAGCACGTATCAAGAGAAATTGGCTAAGAATCCAAACTTTTATCCCGTGATCCTTGCCGGGGGCCGGGGCACACGCTTCTGGCCGTTAAGCCGGAAGAAACATGCTAAGCAGTTGTTGGCGCTCGACGGCAAGGACACGATGATTCAGCAGACTGTGGCGCGACTGCTGCCGTTGGCTCCGCCGCATCAATTCTGGATCATTACGAACCGTGATCTTCGTCCCGCGATCTCGAAGCAGCTCCCCAAGTTAATGAAGGCGCAGATACTGGCCGAGCCGGTGGGACGCAACACCGCCCCCGCAATCGGTCTGGCGGCGTTTCTTTTGTTGCGCGAGAATCCTGACGCCGTGATTGGTATGTTTCCTTCCGATCATGTGATCGCCGATGAAAAAAGCTATCGCTCGACCATCGAGCGCGGGGCTAAGATCGCGAGCGCCGGCGAGAACATTGTGGTTCTTGGCGTACGGCCCACTCGCGCAGAGACCGGTTACGGCTACATCGAAGCTGGCAGAATCTCCAGTGGCGAAGCGCTCCCGGTACGCCGCTTCACCGAAAAGCCCGATGCCGAGAAGGCCGCGGAATTTGTCGCTGCAGGAAACTATTTCTGGAACAGCGGGATGTTTCTGTGGAGCGCTCGTACTTTGGCCAACGCGATGCGCGAGCATCTTCCCAAGACCGCTTCGCTTTTGGAAGAGATAGCGACGGCGTTTGGCACACGCAAGTTTGCCCGGGCCTTTCGAAGGCTTTATCCCAAATGCGAGAACATCAGCATTGATTACGCGGTGCTCGAACCGCGTTCGGCAAAGGGAGAGCGAACCAGCAACATCTTTTGTCTTCCCGCGGATTTCGGCTGGAACGATTTGGGGTCCTGGACCTCGCTGCACGAGCATCACACGTCGAAAAGCAGTCCTGCCGAAGACAATCTCGTGGCCAGCGCGGGTGTGTTTGTTCTGAATGCTCGCGGCAACTACGTGCACGCTCCGGGTAAGTTTGTCGCCGCAGTGGGCGTGAACGATCTGGTGGTCGTCGAAACCACGGATGCGTTGTTGATCACGACCCGGCAGCACGCGCAAGATGTGGGCCAGGTGGTCAAGTATCTGGACCAGAAGAAACGGCACCACAAGCTGACGTGAAGAGGTGACCGGTATCCAGTGGCCAGCAACGCTGAGAATCCACTGGACACGGATCACTAAACGCTGGCCACTAAGCACCGATCACCCATGTCTCAAGAAATCAAATTCGGCACCGACGGGTGGCGCGGCATCATCGCCGACGACTTCACCTTTGACAATGTGCGCAGCGTCGCCGGCGCAATCGCCTCTTACGTTCTGAAGTACGAAAACTCGCAGCGCGGCGTGATCCTTGGATACGATACGCGGTTCGCTTCGCCCGGCGCGGCTCAAGCAGCTGCACAGGTGATCGCCGGCGCGGGCATCCCGGTGATGCTGGCCGACGATTACACTCCCACGCCGGCGGTTTCCTATGCGGTGAAACGCAGATCCGCGGCGGGTGGCGTGATGGTTACCTCCAGCCACAATCCCTTTAACTGGAACGGAGTGAAGTTCAAGGCCAACTTTGGCGGCTCCGCCACTCCCGCGATTATGAGCAAAGTGGAAGCTGAGCTGCGCGCCGGGGCGATGCCACAAGATGCGAAGGCGGCCATCGAACAGGTTGATCTTAAGACGCCCTATATCGCCGCAATTTGCGGCTTTGTCGACATAGGCCTCATCGGGAAAACGAAGTTCAAGTTTGCCATCGATGCCATGTACGGCTCCGGCCGCAACATCCTCTCGGGAATTTTTAGCGAGCGTGGGGTGAAGTTCGTTGCCATCCGCCAGGAACTTAACCCGCTGTTTCCCGGCATCAATCCTGAGCCGATCGAGCCCCACATTTCTCTGCTTCAGGAAACGGTTCTCCGCGAAAAGTGCGACGCCGGCTTGGCCACTGATGGCGATGCCGACCGCATCGGCGCAGTCGCCGAAGATGGCAGCTTCGTGGACGCACACAAGATTTACTGCGTCCTGCTGCGCTGGCTGCTGGAACGCAAAAAGTGGCCGGGGGATGTGGTGCGTGCTTTCAATACCACGCGCATGCTCGATCGCATTGCCGCCAAGTACGGCCGCCGACTTTACGAAACGAAGATTGGATTCAAGTACATTGCGGATCTGATGATGGAGCGAGACATCCTGATCGGAGGGGAGGAATCCGGGGGTATCGGCTACTCGCGCTTTTTGCCGGAGCGCGATGGCTTGCTGAATTGCCTGCTGCTGGCCAACGCGATGGCGGAAGAAGGTAAGCCCCTGGGGCAGCTGGTTGCGGACCTGCAGCGCGAATTCGGACCGCACTACTACGGCAGGCGAGATTTGCACATTCCGGAAGAAATGAAGCAGAGCGCGATTCAACGCGCACGCGCCGAAAACGCGCAGAGTCTTGGACGTTATCGCATACTGAACAAGGAAAGTCTCGATGGAATCAAGTTCTTTCTCGACGCCCCGACGAACGGCAATGGCGGGGGAGCCTGGATATTGTTTCGCGCCTCGGGTACGGAACCGCTGCTGCGGGTCTACACTGAGGCCGCATCTCCGGAGTTGGTGAACGAGATCCTGACGGCGGCGGAAGATTTTGTTAGAAGCGGCTAAGATCTTTTCCAGCCCGAAACTTCAGATTTGGCGCGCATACGCCGGAGCGATAGTGCGATACTTCTAACTGAGCATGACATTCACCGCTAGCACCTCCGCACCTGTAGACGATTCGCCGGAGACACGCCGCTACAACCGGATCCGCCGTTGGCTCAGCATCGCTGACTTCGTCATCGGCTCCGCGTTTCTGGTTCTTCTGCTCATCACAGGCTGGACCGGATGGTTGCGCGATCTGGCGTACCGCCGCGGGTTTCAAAACTATACGCTCTCCGTCTTCATCTATCTTTTTCTTTTGCTGTTGATCAGCAAATTGCTGGGCTTCGGTCTCGATTACTACGGTTTTCGGCTGGAGCGCAAGTCCCAACTCTCGACGCAAAGAATTCGCGCCTGGTTGTGGGATGAAGTTAAGGGCTTTCTGATAGGACTGGTGCTGGCCGGAATCGTCGTTGAGTTGTTGTATTTCATGATCCGGCAATTCCCGCTGCACTGGTGGATCATTACCTGGGCCCTGTTCATGGGCCTGTTCACATTGTTGGCCCAACTTGCTCCCGTCGTGCTCTTCCCGATTTTCTATAAGTTCGAACCGCTGCACGACGAAGACCTGCGGCGCCGATTGGTTCTCCTCAGCGAGCATGCGGGCACCCGCGTGCGCGGAATCTATCGCTGGAAGCTTTCGGAGAAGAGCAAGAAAGCGAATGCAGCTCTCGCTGGACTGGGGCGCACGAGGCGGATCATTCTCGCCGACACGCTGCTGGACAACTACTCTCCCGAGGAAATCGAAGCCGTACTCGCGCATGAGCTCGGTCATCACGTTCACCGCCACATTCTGAAGAGCATTCTGGTGCAGGCCGCAATTACTTTGCTGGGTTTCTGGTTAGCGAACTTTGTGCTGCACTATGCGGTCGATCACCATATGTTCGAGGAGCTCTCCGATTTCGCCAACCTGCCACTACTCGCTATTACCGCGACCGTGCTTTCTCTGCTCTTAATGCCTGCTCTTAATGCCTACTCGCGCTACAACGAGCGGCAGGCCGACCGTTATGCTTTTGAATCGATTGCCAGTGTCGAACCGTTCATTTCGTCGATGAACAAGCTGGCCCAGCAGAACCTGGCGGAGCGCACACCCGCCAGATGGGTGGAGGTACTATTCCATTCCCACCCCGCGATCTCGAAGCGAGTAGCAGCGGCCGAAGCCTGGGGCCACACGCAAAGTGCGCAGCCACAGTGTTGAGGCAAATTCCAAAAGTCGGCCGCTTTAATTTTAGGAAGAATTCAACGGCGGCTAAGAATCTCGGCCACGCGTTGCAAGTCCTCTTCTGTGTCAACCCCGATGGAGTCGAAAGGCGTCTCGCCCACATGGATGGGAATTCCATTCTCGAGAAGACGCAGTTGTTCCAGCCGTTCGCTTTTCTCCAGTTCTGATTCAGGCTGGTGGACAAAAAGATCGAGAGCAGGCTTCCGGTAAGCATAAAGCCCGAGATGCTTGAAGTAGCGCGGCTGAATGCCGTCGCGATCAAAAGGAACGGTAGCCCGGGAGAAATATAGAGCGCGGCCGGCCGCGTCGGTCACAACTTTGACCGCATTCGGATTGCGTATTTCTTCCGCCAGACACGGCGTCTTCAAAGTTCCGACCTGGACCGCAGGGTGCTTCATCACATCGAGCAAGGTCGCAATCTGTTCCGGACGCGCCATAGGCTCGTCGCCTTGCACATTGATATATACATCCGCCGCGATCGAGTCTGACACCTCGTGCACTCGCTCGGTCCCGCTGCGGTGATTCGGGGAAGTCATTTGCGAATTCCAGCCGTATTTGCGGCACGCTTGCAGGATTTCCTCTGAATCGGTCGCGACCACCACTTCTGTGAGAAGCGGCGACGACCGCACTGCCTCATAGACCCATCCCACGAGCGGTTTGCCGGCGATCTCGCGCAGCATCTTGCGCGGCAGACGAGTGGAAGCCAGCCGGGCCGGAATCACGCCGACTGATCTCATGGAGTTTCAGCGACTTGCGTGTGCAGTCGGGGTTCGACAGTCGACACCATAGTTGGGGAGCATCACAGCCCTAAACAGATTCTGACTTGATCTTGGATTTTCTGGAAGACCCCGTCCGACAGTCGCCCGAGCGCTGGATATCGAAGCAGGCTTTTTTCCAGGGTCGTAACCTGATCGCATTTCGCCCAACAATCCGAACTCACCCCGCCGTCGCCGGCGCTGATCGGAACGCGAATACTAAAGCTGGCGTGTTCCGCGCTGGTAAATCCCACCACAACATCTAGAGCGTGGCGGTTCAAGGCTTCCACTGAAAGGATCGCAGCCGGGCGCCGTTTCGTACCCAAGGAAACCAGATAAACCCCTCCACGTCGGGGGAGGAAAGGAGGCTGTGGCATCAGTCACGCTCAAATGTGCGCAAAGCAGCCAGTTGAAAATCCAACGTGCCTTTTCGACGTTTTGCCTTAGCGACCGAAAAGAAGGCAGCCGCCTCAGCTTCCAACTTTTCCCCCTGCTCTTGCATGATGGCGCGCTTCAGCAATGCGTTCACGCGTTCACTCGCTGAACCATCTCCTTTGGTGGTCGCGACATATGAGTCAACCTCAGGATCTATCGTGTAGCTCTTAATGGCTCTCATAGCTTGTCTCATAAGGTTAATATGATTGCTGACAAGACGGTATCACAAAGATTAGGAGTGACCGCACTTTCACAACTATGCAGAAATATTTTAGCCAAGGCCGAAGAGGCCCAATCCCCTCAGCCGTTTGACACCATTTTGCATCGCTTTTAGAATCATGGGATTGGGCGCGACAGAAGTTCGCGCCAGAGAGGCTCCTGCTCCGGCAGGTCGGTCTCGTTGTTGTCCTGGTCGGGCGCGTGGCGGCGTAGCTCAGGTGGCTAGAGCGACGGTCTCATAATCCGTAGGTCCGTGGTTCGAGTCCACGCGCCGCCACCAAATCTCATTCCTGTTTGGCTGCAATTGTAGAGGGTACCGTGTAGCCTTCATCCCCGAAAGTTCCCCTCGAATCAGTCGGTTCGCGGCGTTACCGAAGTTTTCCAAAAAGCCTGTAAAGCACTGTTAATAAATCTGTTAGCTGTTTATGCTTAAGACGGGTCGGCTCGCGTGCCGGCGTCAGCAGGCGCGCGTGACCTCGTAAAACGAATGTCCGCTCATGCACAGTCGTGGAGAGCACTGCCTGTCGGCGCCAAGGCATTTGTTGGCCTGGTGATCGCCGCGGGAATGGCCTCGTTGCTTCAGGCCGCGATCCATCAGAGCAGCAAGAATATTGCTCAGTTCATCTGTTACCTTGGCATCGCGGTTTTGGCGTCACGGCTTCGAGTTGCTCTACCCGGCATCACCGGCACGCTTTCGGTAAACTTCCTGTTCATCCTGGTGGGCATCGCGGAGCTCAGCTACTCCGAAGCGCTCACCCTGGGCGCGGTCTCCATGCTGGCCCAAAGTCTGTATCCCGGGCGCCCAGGCGCTATCCAGCTGACGTTTAATGTGTGTGCCGGCGCGTTGTCGACCGCTCTGGCCTACGTTGCCTATCACAACTCGCTGGCCAACGAAGTTATCGTCAGCCGGCCCCTGGTTCTGTGCCTGGCGGCTTCGATTTATTTCATCGTCAACGCGGGTTGCATAGCCGCGGTGATTTCGTTCAGCGAAGGCAAGCCCCTGCGGCGGATCCTGGTCGATTGCTACTTCTGGTCTTTCCCCTACTACATGGTCGGAGCCGGCATCGCGGGCGCAATTGGCTGGTTCAACCATGAGTTCAACTGGGAGACCTCGCTGCTTTTCGTCCCGGCAATCTATCTCATCTACCGTTCCTATCGTTTGTACCTCGGCAAGCTGGAAGACGAAAAGCGTCACGTCGAAGAGATTGCCGATTTGCATTTGCGCACCATTGAAGCTCTCGCGCTGGCGATTGAGGCCAAAGACCAAACCACGCACGCCCACTTGCAGCGGGTTCGCGTTTACGCCATCGAGGTTGCCAAAGAACTGGGTATCAAGGGCGCCGAGCTCGAGGCCCTCCATGCCGCAGCGCTACTGCACGACATCGGCAAGCTAGCTGTGCCCGAACACATCATCTCGAAACCCGGCCGGCTTACTCCAGAAGAATTCGAGAAGATGAAGATTCATACCGTGGTGGGAGCGGAAATTCTGGAACGCGTTCGCTTTCCTTATCCCGTGGTGCCGATTGTGAGGGCCCACCATGAAAAGTGGGATGGCTCCGGTTATCCCTTCGGATTGAGAGGTACGGAGATCCCGATTGGCGCGCGCATTCTTTCCGCCGTCGACTATTTGGACGCTTTAGCCTCTGATCGGCAATACCGGCGGGCCATGCCGCTCGATGACGTAATGAAGCAGCTCTCGGCGGAGTCGGGCAAATCATTCGATCCAAGCGTGGTGGAGGTCCTCAAGCGCCGTTACCGCACTCTGGAGAATATGGCTCTGGCACAATCTGATTCGGGGGACAACCTCGCCATTGCTCCCGAAACTAAGGTTACGCGCGGCCTCGCGCCGGCCGCCGGATTCGAGAATGCTACCGCCGCTGACTCCGTCGGCCGGGAAGCAACCTTCCTATCCTCCATTGCGGCGGCACGGCAGGAAGCTCAATCTTTGTTTGAGTTGAGCCAGGATCTGGGAGCATCGCTCAGCCTGGGTGAAACCCTCTCGGTTTTCTCCGTGAAACTTAAGCCGATGGTTCCCTATGACGCGATCGCCATCTACATCCTGCGCGGCGAGGAACTCATTCCGGAATATGTGAATGGAGATAACTACCGCCTCTTCGCCTCGCTGCGAATTCCGCTGGGGGAGGGACTCTCAGGCTGGGTAGCGCAGAACAGAAAACCGATCGTGAACGGAAATCCTTCGGTGGAGCCCGGCTACTTGAACGATCCCACCATGTCCAGCACCTTGCGCTCCGCCCTGGCGCTGCCTCTGGAGGGAGTGGACGGCGTAATCGGTGTTCTTGCGCTTTATCGCGCCGAGCGGGACGCGTTTACCTCCGACCATTTGCGCATCCTTCTGGCGGTCAGCGGCAAGATGGCTCTGGCCATCGAAAATGCTCTGAAGTACCAGCAGGCGGAAAGCTCCGCCACCACCGACTATCTCACCGGCCTGCCCAATGCCCGCTCGCTGTTCCTCCAACTGGATCGCGAACTAGCCCGCTGCAAGCGCGACAACCTCTCGCTCACCTTAATGGTCTGTGACATGAACGGCTTTAAGAAGATCAACGACCGCTTCGGCCATCTGGAGGGAAACCGCGTCTTGCGTCTGTTTGCTCAGGCTTTGAAAGACAGCTGCCGCGAGTACGACTACGTTGCCCGCATGGGCGGGGACGAATTTGTGGTGATTGCTCCCGGCCTCGCCGCTGACGCCGCCGCCAAGAAAGTCGAGCAGATTCGTCCCCTCGCCCAGCAGGCGGGCTTTGACGTTTGCGGAGAAGATATCCTCTCTTTGAGTGTAGGACTGGCTGTGTCTCCGAAAGACGGCAACGACGCCGAGCAACTCCTGACCGAGGCCGACCGGCGCATGTATCTGGAAAAGCAGAAACAGCCCTCGCAAAAAGACCAGCGCTTGCACACCCGAATGAAATGCCGGCTCACCATCGAACTGCAGCCGCAGTCCGGCGGCTTGCCCATATTCGGCAATCTAATCGACGTCAGCCTGGGCGGCTGCTATGTGGAAACCAGTGCCATTGTGCCACCCGGATCCGATGTCACGCTGATTTTCTCCATCGATGATGGAAGATTGACCACCGAGGGTAGCATCGCCCGAATCCATCCCGGCTCAGGAGTGGCGATTCAATTCAAGGAGATGAGCCGGGATTCGCGGGAAAAGATGTATCGCATCCTGGACTTCGTCCAACGCACGACCGCGCTCTACAACGACCGTTACCTGCAGACACTTATCAAACGCTGATCGTCGCAGGTACTTGATTGTGACGGTAGACGGAACCAGGCATCGAGGGCATCCGAGCCGCGCGCTTGAAGCGCATCCTGCCGCCCTCGTACACTTAGAGAATGCACGTCCATGCTCATGGCGCGGGCAGTCCCAAGCGAGTGCTCAAGGTTTCTCTGGGCGTGACCCTCTGCTATATTGTGCTGCTGGTGGTGGCCGGCATCCACGCCCACTCGCTGGCGCTACTCTCCGAAGCCGGACACAATCTCTCTGACTTTCTGGCTCTGCTGCTGTCGCTGGTTGCAGTCTATTTGCAGTCGCGTCCGGCGAGTTCAACCAAGACCTATGGGTATCATCGCGCCGGAGTGCTGGCCGCGCTGGTGAATGCCGTGTCGCTGGTCGCAGTTTCATTTTTTATTTTCTATGAGGCATTCCGGCGCCTGCAGCACCCGGAACACGTTCAGGCCTCGGTAATGATGTGGGTTGCCGCCGCCGGCGTCGTGATGAATGGAGTGATCGCTCTGCTGCTGTATCGCTCGGGAGGCGACGTCAACATGCGCAGCGCCCTGCTGCATGAAGTAGGCGACACCCTTTCCACCGCCGCCGTCATCGCCGGAGGCTGGGCCATCCTGGCTACGGGCGACTACTGGATTGACTCCGCTCTCTCCTTTGGAATTGGAGCATTGATTCTCTGGTCAGGCTTCGGCATCGTGCGTGAGACCCTGAACATTCTGCTCGAAGGCACACCCCGCGGCGTGAAGCTGGAACTGGTGGCAAGCGCCATCCGCTCCATTGAAGGCGTCAACGACGTGCACGACCTGCACTGCTGGAGCATTGGCTCGGAAACTCGCGCGCTCTCCTGCCACATTTCGATCGCCGACATCCCGCCCTCGGTCAGCGAACGCATCCTGCGCGACGTGAAGGACCGATTGCACCACAGCTTCCGCATCGACCACACCACCATTCAGTTCGAGCACGTGGACTGCGAAGTGGCGCATGGCTGTGTGATGCCGGTGGGCGAGATCGAAGCGCATCACCACCACAGCCATTGATGGAATTCTGATTGGATTCGGAGAGTGGCAATGGATTCTTGCCGGACAACCGGGGAACAAGCCGCGAGCTGGCGTGCGGCGGCCATCCCCGACGGATCCAGAGTGTCCCGTCTTCTCTACAACGCCGCGGCCGAAGTTGTCATCGCTGAACTCCGCGGAATCAAAGACAGATATCTTCCGGGTCAACTTGTGATGCGGCCGACTAGCGCTGACCATTACTAGCCCATCGCCGGTCCGGATCCCTACGTCTCGTTCGAATCCTCCGCCACATGCAAGAAAGAGCCGATCCTCGTGCTTAACTCGCTAATTTGGCAAAGGGATCTCCAGGGAGGTCGTTCCAGTGCTAACTGGGGGGCCTCTATGTTTTCAATGTACGGACGAGAGAATTGAATCTTCGCGAAATTCAGCGAAAACTTCATCAAGCCCGAGCCTTACGACGAGAGAGCCTAGGTTTCTGACGTTCTCGAGCTCTCTGGTGACGCACTTCATGCGTAGGTAAAAGTCGGATTAGGAAAGCGCTTCGAGGACGGCAAAAGTGAGGGGTTCACTACGACTACCATCTAGCGTGGCCTGACCTAAAGACGAGAGCAGTGGAGCTGATTTCTCAACTTAGGATCTATGGTTCTGAAGCTCAGTCTCTCCCACCCTGCTTCTCGAAAATCTCCCGTGCCCGCTCAATCGTATCCGCCTCATCCGCCGTTTTATCCGGTCGCAACCGCACAATCCGCGGAAAGCGGAGCGCGTAGCCGCTGTCATGGCGGTCCGACCGCATCATATTGTTGAAGGCCACTTCCAGCACAATCTTCGGCTCAACCGTGCGCCGGAAGCCCCGGTCTTCTATTGTGTGTTCAAGGAACCACTGCGTCATCTCCGCAATCTCCGCGTCGGTCAGGCCCGAATACGCTTTCCCGATATTCACCAGCCGATCTTTGCTCGTATCCCACACACCAAACGTGTAATCGCTGAGCACTCCTACGCGCTTGCCGTGACCGTATTCCACCGCGGTCACGACGACGTCAAGCGTAGCCAACTCGCGCTTCATCTTCAGCCAGGATTTTCCGCGTTTCCCCGGCGTGTAAGTCGAGTCAAGGTCTTTGATCATCAGGCCTTCGTTGCCCCGCGCCTGCGCCGCTGCGAAGAATTCTTCCAGTTCCTCAGCGGATAAAGCTCGGAACACTGGTGCGCGGATGATACTCGCCCTCCTGCCGTCTTCGTCTTCCTTGAATTTGAGCTTCCCTTGCGTGCCAATTCTCCTCCGTGATTCTGTGCCTCCGTGGTGTGGTCTGTCTTTCGCCAACAGCTCATCCAGCACCCGCGCCCGCTCCCGCAGCGGACGATCAATCAGCAACTCCCCATCGGCATACAAAACATCGAACACGAGATAAGCGACAGGAATCTCCCGTAGCATTCGATCGGCGACTTTTTTCCGTCCCAGGCGCTGCTGCAACACGCTGAACGGCCGCCCGCGCCCCAGATTCGCCGCTTTTTCTTCGGCCGCCTCGATAGGCCGCTCGTCGACTACCTGTCGTGTGCAGGAAACATTTGCCGGATATTCCCAAGCCACGATTTCACCGTCGAGAATCGCATCCTGGGCCAATCCTGCGAGCGCGCCCGGCAACTCGGGAAACGATTCCGTGACTTCATCGCGGTTGCGCGAGAAAAACTTCGCCTCACCCCCCGAAACGTGCGCCTGGGCTCGGATCCCGTCATATTTGTCTTCGACCGCAGCCTCGGCGAAGTAACCTAGGCCCCCCTCGGCCGATTCAATCGGACTGGCCAGCATAAAACCCAGCGGATGGAACAACCGCACACTGGCCGCCGCCAGCCGACCATCGACCGCAAGCCGTAGCGTCTCTCCAATATCGCCGAGCAGCATGTTCGCCCGCTGCACTTCGGCGAGCGCTCCCCCGTAGGCCTTTGCTATCGCATCTTCGACCAGGCTTTCCTTCAGGCCAATCCGCAGATCGCCCGTCATGATCTTCACCATGTACTTGGCTTCGAGCGGAGTCGCCCGCGCCAGCAGATCACGAACCATCTTATTCTTGGCCACTGCGCCGCGCACCGATGCAATCTCACGAAATACTTTGCTTACTTCGAGAAGATCGACGCCCTGTCCGGTTCGTTCCGTCAGAACTTCCTCAGCTACCGCACCGAGATCGCCGTGCTTTCGGTAGGAAACCGCCAGCGAGGCCTCATCTTTGCCCGAAAGCTCCGCCACCACACGCCACAACAGGGAGCCACCTACCTGCAAGGTGGTTTCTTCCCACGCCGGAAACGCTCTCCCGGAAAGAAATACTGCCGAGACCACTCCCTCGTCGACGGAGCGCGACTTCAGATACTCCGCCACGATCCCGGTCTTCAGAAGCTTCTTCGTGGTAGCGGCAACCGCCTCACAGCTCTCGGCAAGTTTTCGCATGCTGTCTTTGTCTTGGTCTTGATCTTGAGATGCCTTTTGAGAATAATCGAAGTCTTGAAAGCCAGTCTTTTAAGCTCTACTTCACGATAAAAGCCTCGATTTCAACTGTTCGCAGCCGCTCCGTCTCCCTTAGGAACGTTTGAAACCTGTGTTACCCTAGTGTTTGGTACGTTGCCGCGTCTGGAGCATCTAATTACCGTGCGTTCACTGCGAAATTTCGTGCGTTTCCTGATCGCCGTGCAACTTCTGCCCGCTCTCGAAAGCGGCGAAGAGACGTTGGTCGGCGGGCAAGCCGTGCTCGAGGGCGTGATGATGCGTTCGCCTCACGCTTGGGCTATCGCCTGCCGCAAGCCCACGGGGGAAGTGGTTAGCATGAGCCAACCGCTTGACCGTCCTTCGGACAAACACAAATGGATAGCCTGGCCCATCATCCGCGGAGTGATGACGCTCGGTTACGCCATGTCTCTCGGCTACCGCGCTCTGCGCTTCTCCGCAAACGTCGCGATTGAAGACGCGATGGAGAATGAGAACTCCAAGACGGGGCATGTGGCGACGGCCGCCTCGGCCGTCCCGCCGAAGCGAAGCGAGGCTATTCCGGGCGAGTCCTCCAAATCCAAGACCCGCGAGAAGGCCGCAGCCATCAGCGGCTGGCTCGCTGCAGGCAACGTCGTCCTCTCCCTAGCCTTCTTCATCTTCATGTACAAGTATCTCCCGCTGCTGGCGGCCACGGAGCTGAAAAAGTTCAATCCCGCCCTCGGTGGCCAAATCGTCTTCAACCTGGTCGACGGCGCGGTTCGCTTGATCCTGTTCCTGCTGTTCATTTGGGGAGTGTCCCTGTTCCCCGACATTCACCGCGTCTACCAGTATCACGGCGCCGAACACAAAACGGTTTTTGCCTTCGAGAACGGCGACCCGCTTTCGACCGCCACGGTCCAGAAGTATTCCACCTATCATCCCCGCTGCGGCACCAGCTTTCTGATGACGGTGATGCTGATTTCGATCGGCTTCTACATGCTGGTTCCGTTCACTACTTTCTGGGCGCGTTTCGCTTCCCGCATCGTGCTGCTGCCGGTGATCGCCGGCGTGTCGTATGAGGTTATCCGCTTCGCCGCCAAACATCGCGGCTCGCTTTTCGCATTGATGACCGCGCCCGGTCTCTGGCTGCAGCGCATCACCACCCAGCCTCCGTCCGACGAAATGGCGCAATGCGCCATCACCGCCCTCGAACAGGCCATGGATCTCGAGAAAGAACGCGGCGGCGAACTGGTGATTGCCTAGGGTTCCCACCCGGGAACCCCTGTCGTTGGCAGTTTTTCATTCGTCGTTGGCCTCTCACTCCTTTGGCGGTACTGTTCCTCTGAGAGGTGTCAGCGTGTCAGGATCTTTCAAGGATTTACGCGTTTGGCAGGAAGCCATGAAATTTGCGGTCGAGGAATATCGAGTGACATCGGCCATTCCGCGGCACGAATTGTACGGCCTAAGCCAGCAATTGCGCCGTGCAGCGGTATAGGTGCCGAGCAATATTGCCGAAGGCAAGGGCCACCGCTCCGACCGAGAATTCGGACATTTTCTTGTCCATGCCAGAGGATCGTTGTTGGAAGTGCAAACGCAAGTTATGATTGCACAAGAATTGCATTACCTCGAAAGCGCACGGCAAAACACTTGTTAGCATCGGCAGACGCCATAGGCCGAAGCATAAACAGCTGAGGCAACCCGATAAACGCGAACGCAGCATGAAGCAGCAAGGCCAACGACCAACGACCATGTTTGAAAGACATGTTTGAAAGACTGGACCAAATCGAAGCTCGCTACGAAGAACTGACCAGCGCTCTGGCCTCGCCGGATATCGTCAACGACTCCGCGAAATACCAGAAAACCGCCAAGGCCCACAGCGAAATTGCCCCGATCGTCGAGAAGTATCGCGAACACAAGGACCTCACGCGCGGCATAGCTGAAAGTAAAGCCATGCTCACCGACGAAAAGGATCCTGAGATGCGGGCCTACGCTCAGGAAGAACTTAATAGGCTTGAGCCCCGCGTCGCCGCTATCGAAGAAGAATTGAAAGTTCTGCTTCTGCCCAAAGATCCCAACGACGAGAAAAACATCATTCTGGAAATCCGTGCCGGCACCGGCGGCGACGAAGCCACTCTGTTCGCCGCGGAGGTCTTCCGCATGTACACGCGCTACGCTGAGACCCAGCGTTGGAAGGTCGAGGTGCTGTCGTCCTCGGAATCGTCCGCCGGAGGCCTCAAAGAAGTCATTGCCATCATTGAAGGCAACCGCGTGTTTTCTCAGCTCAAGTACGAAAGCGGCGTCCACCGCGTGCAGCGAGTTCCCGCCACCGAGCAGCAAGGGCGGGTTCACACCTCTGCCGTCACCGTCGCGGTTCTGCCCGAAGCCGAAGACGTCGATATCAAGATCGAGGCCAAAGACCTGCGCATTGACACTTTCTGCTCCTCCGGACCGGGCGGCCAGTCGGTGAATACGACGTACTCCGCCGTCCGCATCACGCATATTCCCACCAACACTGTCGTTAGCTGTCAGGACGAGAAGTCGCAAATCAAAAACCGCGAAAAAGGAATGCGCGTGCTGCGTTCGCGGCTCTACGAAATTGAAATGGAGAAGCAGCAGCAGGCGCTAGCCAAGGAGCGCAAAGCGATGGTGGGCTCTGGCGACCGCAGCGAGAAAATCCGCACCTATAACTTTCCGCAAAACCGCCTGACCGACCACCGCATTGGATTCACCATCCACCAACTCGAAGCTGTCATGGACGGCAAACTCCAGCCGCTGATCGAGGCACTGACCACGCACTATCAGGCCGAGAAGCTGAAGCAGGAAGCCGCGAGCGTAGCGTGAAGGAACGGCGCGACACGCCGTATGCCCGCTACCACACGATACGAATGCCGGATGTTCGGAGAGCTCCGGCAGAATGCAGTCGGTGGTCCGGTGTAATGAGTTCAGCATTCGTACGGACAGCGGTTGCAGCGACGATACGATCCGGCATGTTCGGAACGATATCTCTCGTGATTGTTCTGACAGCTTGGGCGACCGCAGCGTCCAGGGGTACAACCACCAGGCTTCGCGATGAATTTTTTGGAGCATCTGCAAGTCTATCCCAGCGCTGCCAAGGGCAACCTATCGCGCTCAACCAAATAAACGATTTCCACCCAAGGAGATTGCCGAGACGAAAACATCATCATCCCCATGCCGCTCTGCGGTTTGAACGACAAGTCTTGCAGTCAGCGAATGTTCATTTGAGCCGGAGAGGTGCCAAATCACGGCCTGGGTATCTAGAACTACCGCCATCAGCAAGCGTCCCGAGGGAAGCTCCCCCACCTCTCACGCCGCGATTTCGCGATGTATCGATCACTGACCTTGATAACGAGATCGACCGAAACACTAGGAGGCTGTGTCGGGGCTTGTTCCCGGATCAGTGTTGCGGGCTAGCTACAAATGCAAGAACTTCCTGCTGCTTTCGAGGAGGCAGTTCGCGGAGCATTTCGAGTACTTGTTCTTCGACGGTCATGCCGGTTTCGCGATGATCTTTACTGATTATACTGTGTATGACAAGCACGGGCTTGAACCCCAGAACGGACGATCAGACATGAACGACCTGCGCTCTGCTCTCTCTTCGGTTCTCACCGATCGCTACACTGCGAACGCCGGCAGAGTTCACGAACTCGCCGTTCCACTAGCCAGCTCCCAGTTTTGGCGAAAGCCTTTTGCTTTCGGCAACAGCTTCGGCCATCTGGTCCTGCACCTTACCGGCAATCTGAATTACTACATCGGTGCGCAGATCGCCCAGACCGGTTATGTTCGTGATCGCCCGCGCGAGTTTAACGACCCGAACCCGCCCTCGAAAGAGGAAGCCCTGAAACGCTTGGACGACGCCGTGGAGATGGTTGTGAAGACCATCCGCGTTCAGTCGCCGCAGGATTGGTCGGCGGAATATTCAGGCACCGGGGCGGATGCCAAGAACCGTTTGGAAATGGTGGTGCAGTGTGCCGCCCATATGCAGCACCACATCGGCCAAATGATCTACCTGAGCTATCGGTGGCGGCAGACGGGGCAGATTTGAAATCGCCCACTTAGTCAACCGATACGACCAACCGAATCGCGGTCACGCGGCACCTAAGCGGACCTTGAAGGGAGACAGACCTGTGGGAGCATAAATCCATGTCGAATCGACAGTCCCGTTCTCTTCTCGCGCTCGCCGGCTTCGGCCTGGCAACCGCCGGCGCCGCGTGGTACGGAGTCCGCCACAGCCGAAAGGCAAATCGCGATTCCTGGTACAGCCAACTCGACAAGCCAAGTTTCACGCCTCCCGATAAGGTGTTCGCGGTAGTTTGGACATCGCTCTACGCGATGATCGCCTGGTCGGGATGGCGCGTCTGGAGCGCGGCTCCATCGCGCGAACGCACGGCAGCGTTACGCCTTTGGCTCTCGCAGCTCGCGGCTAACGCAAAATGGTCACAACTGTTCTTTGGCGAACATCGGCCAGTCCTCGCTTTGGCTGACATCATAGCCTTGGAGGGAATGATCGTGTCGTACATAGTTGCCGCCCGGAAAGTTGACCGGGCCGCGGCCAATGCATTTATCCCCTACGCCGCTTGGGTCGCGTTCGCTGCAGCGCTCAACTCGGAAATCGCACGGCGCAATCCGCGCCGCAGCTAATTCTTTTCGCTCTTTGCATTTTTCTCCTCTGGTTTTCTTCCGCACTCTTCGATGTGGTGAAATGATCTGGTGCACCTGAAGCAGAACCTGGCATCCGCCGTTACCCGCCTCACCGAGGAACATGTTCCCTCTCCGCGCATGAACGCGGAGATCCTTCTCATGTTCATTCTCAAATGCGATCGTGCCTACCTTTACGCCCATCCCGAGCGCGAGTTGAGCACTGATGAACGGCTCCGGTATGATGCGGCGCTCGCCGAACGCGCTCGCGGTGTTCCTGCGCAATACATCACTGGCCATCAGGAGTTTTGGGGCATGGATCTTATCGTTTCGCCTGCCGTGCTGATTCCGCGCCCGGAAACTGAGCATTTAGTGGAAGCGGTGCTCGAGCTTCACGCTGCGGACCTCAGACACCGAACTTCAGACCTCAAACCAGGAACGACCGCGGTGACATCCAAGGTCCAACGCCCGAGGTCTGGCTTCCGCATCGCCGACGTCGGAACGGGCTCCGGCTGCATTGCATTGGCGCTGGCCAAAGAACTACCGCAGGCTGAAATTTATGCCACCGACATCTCCGCGGCCGCGCTCGAAATTGCCCGAGCCAATGCAGCCCGGCATCAACTCCAATCTCGGATTCACTTCCGCGAAGCGGATCTGCTCGCGATCCCTGATCCCGCAGTTGAAAACAGTTCCTGCGACTTCATTGTCTCCAACCCACCGTACGTCGGCGAGTCTGAAGAAGACCAAGTCCAACTTGAAGTTCGCAGCTTCGAGCCGCGCAACGCCGTGTTCGCTGGTCGCACCGGCACGGAAGTCATCGCGCGACTGATTCCGCAGGCTCAAGCCGCACTTCGACCCGGCGGCTGGCTAGTGATGGAAATCAGCGGAACGATCGCGGCGGAAGTGAGGCGATTGCTTGTGACCTGGACGGATATTCAGATCAGACCGGATCTGCAGTCGATTCCACGAGTAGCGCAAGCCCGCAAGGGTTGAGGCGGGAGGGGCTAGCGCGGAAGAGCTGCCGGCAATATCTCCTCGACGTCGACGATATTTGTAGGATACTTACCGGTATAGCAAGCCGAGCAATACGAGGTCTTCTCGCCCTCGCCGCAGGCGCGCTTAAGCCCTTCCAGCGAAAGATAAGCCAGCGAGTCGGCGCGGATATACTGGCGAATCTCATCGACCGATTTGTTGGCTCCAATCAGCTGATTCTTCGACGGCGTGTCCACGCCGTAGTAGCACGGCGAAATCGTGGGCGGACACGAAATGCGCATGTGCACTTCCTTCGCCCCCGCGCTGCGGATCATGCGCACGATCTTGCGGCTGGTGGTGCCGCGCACAATCGAATCGTCAATCAGCACCACGCGCTTGCCTTCCAGAAGCGATCGCACCGGATTCAGCTTCAGCTTTACTCCAAAATCTCGCACGCTCTGGCTGGGCTCAATAAATGTCCGCCCTACGTAATGATTGCGGATCAGACCAAAGCGGAATGGAAGCCCGCTCTCCGCCGCGTAACCCACGGCCGCGGTCACACCCGAATCCGGCACCGGAACCACAAGATCGGCTTCCACTGGGGCCTCGCGAGCCAGCTGCCGCCCCAGTTCTTCGCGGCTGGTCTGCACCGCGCGGCCGAAAACAGTGCTGTCAGGCCGCGAAAAATATACGTGCTCGAAAATACAACTCGACTGCGGCGCGGCCGTCGAATAGAAGCGGGAGGTAATTCCTTCCGGTCCGACAACAATGATTTCGCCCGGCTTCACGTCACGCTCGTAAGTCGCTCCGATTAAATCGAAGGCACAAGTTTCCGAGGCGAAGACTATGGTGTCGCATTTTTCCCCTTCGAGCGCAGGAATGCGTCCCATCGCCAGCGGCCGGAAGCCGCGCGGATCGCGGGCCGCAATAATGCGGTCCGGACTCATCAACACCAGCGAAAACGCCCCCTCTACCTGGGTTAATGCATCCGCGATCGCCTCTGGCAGAGTGGGCTCGTGCGACAGGGCGATCAGGTGAACGATGACTTCCGTATCGCTGTTCGTCTGGAAAATCGATCCCTGCCGCTCCAGCCGGCCACGAACCTCCTGGGCGTTTACCAGGTTGCCGTTGTGTGCCACCCCAATCGAGCCTTTGTTCGATTGCACCAAAATCGGCTGTGCATTGAGCAGAGCCGAATCGCCCGCGGTCGAGTAGCGAGTGTGTCCGATGGCCAGCGTGCCGCGTATCTTGGAAAGAACGTCCTCCGTGAAGATGTCCGCGACCAATCCCATGGCTTTGTGTACTCGCGAAGTCAGGCCATCGGAGGTAACGATCCCCGCCGACTCCTGGCCGCGATGCTGCAAAGCATGCAAGCCAAGGTAAGCGAGCTTCTCCGCCTCCGGATGCGCGAAGATCGCCACCACGCCGCACTCGTCGCGAAATTTATCAGTCTTTAGCATTAGCATTCAGCACTCAGCCGTCAGCATTCAGCTACGCTCGCCGTCAATCCACAACCACAAGATCCGGATCAGCCTGCAGTGCCGATTCCAAAGCGCCTTCATAGCCGGCGGCTAATTCAGAAACTACCGCAGACACAATCACCTTTGCGTCCAGAGAAATCTCCATTCGCTCCGCGATGGTCTCTCCCAGCACCCCGGCGGCAATTCCATGCTCTTCCGCCAGTTGTTTGATTCGCGCCACGTTCCCGGGGTCGCAGGAGACCACAATCCGACTCGCATCTTCTCCAAATAGCACAAACTCCGCGGGAAGCCCGTTCGAAGCCAGATTCACTCGCGCGCCCACTCCCGCCGCAAATGCCTTTTCTGACAAGGCAACCGCTAATCCGCCATCGGAGCAGTCGTGCAGGGATTCCACCAAGCCCTGCCGAATCAATTCGATTACCGCCTTTTGCAGTGCGACTTCCTTCTCCAAATCGAGCTCCGGAGGATATCCCCACAACGCCCCCAGAATTTCCTTGGCATATTCCGACGACCCAAACTCACTTTCCACATCCGTCATATCGGCCGCTTCGCCCCCGCACAACAGCACGATCGTGCGTCCGGCCGCGGCGAAGTGCATCTTCGCCGCTTTGTGTACGTCGTCGAGAATCCCGACAACGCCCAGCACAGGAGTCGGATAAATGCCCTCGCCCAGTGTCTCGTTATAGAAGCTGACGTTTCCTCCGGTGATCGGAATCTCCAGTTCCTCGCAAGCTTTGGTGATGCCATCAATAGTCTGGGAAAACTGCCACATGATGTGGGGCTTCTCAGGATTTCCGAAGTTGAGGCAATTGGTTGCGCCCACCGGAGTTGCTCCCGAACACACCACCTTGCGGGCTGCCTCGGCAACCGCATGCATCGCGCCCAGCCGCGGATCGAGGTAACACCAGCGTCCGTTGCCATCGAGCGCCATCGCCAGCCCACGCTGCGGAGCTCCCGGATTTGGATTCTTGATGCGAATCACACCCGCGTCCCCCGCCCCCGGCGCTTCCACAGTGTTCGTCTGCACCATATGATCGTATTGCTGCCACACCCAACGCTTGCCGCAAATATTAGGGCTGGCCAGAAGCTGTTTAAGACTTGGCGTAAAGTCCGGCGCAGCGTCGAACTGAATGTGCTCCGGCATTTCGCGCGGGACCGGGGGCTCCCAGCGCGCCAGCGGACGTTGGTATACCGGCGCATCGTCGGTGAGCGCCTGGTTCGGTATTTCGGCGACGACTTCGCCGTGCTGGAGCACACGCAATTTGTTATCGGATGTAACCTTGCCAACCTCGACGGCATCGAGTCCCCACTTTTCAAATACTCGGAACACTTCCTGCTCGCGGCCTTTCTGCGCCACCAGCAGCATGCGTTCCTGGGACTCGCTCAACATGATTTCGTAGGCGGTCATGCCGGTCTCGCGTTGCGGAACACGATCGAGTTCAATTTCAATCCCTACGCTGCCACGCGCTCCCATCTCGCAGGTCGAACAGGTTAGTCCCGCCGCTCCCATGTCCTGAATTCCGACGATCGCCCCCGTCTGCATCGCTTCCAGACAAGCTTCGAGCAACAACTTCTCAAGAAAAGGATCACCCACCTGCACATTAGGACGCTTCGCCGCGGAAGCCTCACTGAATTCTTCGCTGGCCATGGTCGCGCCGTGAATGCCGTCGCGCCCCGTCTTGGCGCCGACATAGATCACTGGATTGCCCTCGCCGGCGGCTCGTGCATAGAAAATCTCATCCTTGCGCACCAAGCCCATGGCAAAAGCATTCACCAGAGGATTACCGGAGTAGCAGGGCTCAAACTTCGTTTCGCCTCCAAGATTGGGTACGCCGAAGCAGTTGCCGTAGGAGGCAACTCCGCTCACCACGCCTTCGAGAATGGAATGATTGCGATGGATATCTTTCTGAATATCGGCCGCCCGGCTTCGCCCAGGCGAGACGGCCGAGGCGGCCGTCGCCACATGTTTTGTAATAGGACCGAACCTGAGAGAGTCCATCACCGCGACCGGTCTCGCCCCCATCGTAAAGATGTCGCGCAGTATTCCGCCGACGCCCGTCGTGGCGCCCTGAAAGGGCTCGATGAATGAAGGGTGATTGTGCGATTCAATCTTGAAGGCGCACGCCCAGCCGTCGCCAATGTCGATGATGCCGGCATTCTCCCCCGGTCCCTGCAGCACGCGCCTGCTGCGCGTAGGCAGCCGTTTCAGGTGCACACGCGAAGATTTGTAAGAACAATGCTCGCTCCACATCACGCTGAAGATACCAAGCTCCGTGAGCGTAGGCTCACGCTGTCCGAGGAGCTGCTTGATTTTTTCGTACTCGTTGGTAGTGAGGCCGTGCCGCCGGAGAGTCTCAGGAGCTAATGCAGAAGTTGTGGAGGTGACCATGGAGGAATTCTATTGTCGCACTTTAAGGGGCCTTGAGGAAGAGTGGTTTGGGACTTTCGTAAAGAATCTCTGACGCGGTCTGCCCAGGAGAAAATCCTTGTTCGGGCTTCCTTCGGGTAAGATTTCCAGCAGATGAGATCCATTATCGTGGGATCGGCGGGCCATATCGATCACGGGAAGACCGCGTTAGTGAAGGCGCTAACCGGAATCGATGCAGACCGCCTTGCAGAAGAAAAGCGGCGCGGCATTACGATTGATCTCGGATTTGCGCACATGGACCTGCCGGCGTCGAATGGCGAGACGCTGCGATTAGGCTTCGTCGACGTCCCCGGCCACGAACGCTTCATCCGAAATATGCTGGCGGGAGTTGGCGGGATCGACCTGGTGCTGCTGGTGATCGCGGCCAATGAAGGACTCAAGCCGCAGACCAGGGAGCACCTCGATATCTTGCAACTCCTGGGAGTGCAGCGCGGCATCACCGTGCTGACCAAGTCCGACACCGTCGACGCGGAGACACTCGGGGTTGTACGGCTTGAGGTGGAAGAATTTCTGCGCGGGACTTTCTTAGATAAACCAAGCTCAGATGGACCCCAGGCGATCATTTCCGTCAGTTCCCTGACCGGTGCGGGTCTGAACCAACTGAAAGAGGCGATCGTCGCAGCAGCGGCCGACGTGCCCCCGCGGGATTCATACGCGCTGGCGCGTTTGCCGATTGATCGTGTATTCACCATGAAAGGTTTTGGCACCGTGGCGACAGGAACTCTGGTGGCGGGGACGATTCGCGACGAAGACGAGTTGGAAGTTTTCCCGACCAGGCAGCGGGTCCGAGTTCGAGGGATCCAGGTGCACTCGCAAACCGCGGAGGCCGCCGTTGCCGGACAACGCACGGCGTTGAACCTCGCGGGCGCAAGCACGGAAGATTTGTCGCGGGGGATGACACTGGCGCCTCCGGCGACGTTCGAGGCAACGCGCCGAGTGGATGTGCGATTGCGATTGTTGCCTTCCGCACCACGGCCGCTGAAACACCGCGCAAGAGTACATTTTCATTCTCACACGATGGAAACGTTGGCAGAGATCGTGATGCACCCGACCGCGCATACGCAGATTGCTCCGGGCGATGAGGCACTGGCGCGGCTGAAGCTGCCCGAAGCCGCGCTGCTTCTGCCCGGAGACCCATTCATCATTCGGCAGTTTTCGCCGGTGGTGACGATTGGAGGGGGAGTGGTTCTGGACGCGGCGCCGCTGCAGCGTATGCCGGCACATGAGGGCTTCCTCGACATCCTGGCCTCCGGCGATGCCAGCGCGATCCTGATAGCGCGCATCGCGCGCCGACACGACAAGGGAGTCTCCATATCGGAACTGGTGGCCGAAACCGGTTGGCCCAGAAACCTCATCGAAAAGCAATTGGCTCAACCGGAAAACAGCGGGACGATTGTGCAATTGGGCGACATATTCCTGCATTCAACTGAGCTTGAGACTCTGAAGAAGAGCATCCTAGCGGCAGCCGCCGACTTTCATAAGAAGCACCCTCTTGTTGAGGGAATTAGCAGGGAAGAATTGCGCGGCCAGGTGGAGGCGACTCCGGAAATTTTTAATGCGGTTGCGGCCATGCTCATGCGGGATAAAAAGATTGAACTTGCTAGCGATCTGGTGCGGCTACCCGGCCAGGGTGTGGTAATGAAGGAGGAAGAACTTGAATCGAAGAAGACTATCGAAGAGGCATTTGCCTCATCGGGGTTGCAGGTCCCCGCTCTGCGCGAGGTGATTGCAGCTCTCAAAGTTGACAAAGCCCGGGCACAGAAAATTGTAACTCTTCTATTGCGGGACAAAGTACTGATCAGAGTCTCCGACGAGCTGGTTTTTCATCGCAACGCACTGGGGGAATTGCGGCGGCGGATGGCGGCGCACAAGCTGAAATCCGCGACGATTGATGTTGCGAAGTTCAAAGAGCTGACCGGCGTGACCCGTAAGTATGCGATTCCGCTGCTGGAATATCTCGATCGCGAACGGGTGACCCGGCGCGTCGGGGACGCGCGCCAGATTCTTTGACAATTCAGCAATTTCCCACTTCTTCAGGTCTTCTCTCCCGGGAACTCTAATTCCAGGCCCAGCGGGTCGGTAACGCGATTCGTGAGATTGGCGAGGCCGGCTAACATGTGCAGATCTACAAGCTGCGGATCGGAAAAGTGTTGCCTAATCCCGTCAAAGTCCGTCTGTCTGATCTCCTGCGGCGCGCGCGTCAGCTTCTCAACGTACTTCAGCGCCGACTTCTCTTTCTCGCTGTAGCGTGAGTAGTCTCCCGCCTTCAGGGCCGTCCAATCATCGCTGGTAAGGCCGGCGCGCTTCGATGATGCAACATGATGCTGCGCGCAATAGCGACACCCATTGATGAACGAGACTCGAAGGTAGATGAGTTCGTACAGCTTGCGGTCGAGAGAACGTCCTACGCTCGCGTAAAAGCTAAGAAAATTCTTAAGCATTTCGGGTCGATGGGCAAGGGCTGCTTGTATGTTGCCCGGCTTGCCCCGAAGCATCGTGTCGTAGATCTCCCGTACCTCGGGAGGTGCAATTTCCGGGGCGATCAGGCTGACGCGGGCCATAAATCCTCCAAGATCGTGCGCTCGGTTGACCATTCACATCATAAAAGACTCCCACTATAGAAATGCAACTGTGTTGCCGATGGATCCAGCAGGTTCGCGCCATGAAAATCAGGCTATGAGCCCGAGTCGACAGTCCACATGCATAAACCATTAACGATTCTTCTGCTGATGCTCGCTGCGCCCGGATTCTGTCCGCAGAGCGGGGCGCAAAACGGCGACGAGCAAAGCAGACTTCTGGCAATGGAAGATGCATGGAATCAGGCGGTGCAACAACAAGAAGCCCCGCGCTTGTGATGCTCCTCGCACCAGAACTGGTTTATATCGAATATGACGGCACGCTGATGGATCGAACGACCTATGTGCTCGGCGTCCAGGCGCAATCTTTGAAGCCCGCGGGTGTGACCAGTGAATCCATGAAGGTGCATCTCTGGGGCGCGGTTGCCGTAGTCACGGGCGTATATCGCGAGAGCGGTTCACCGACACCTGGGTTCGCCATGGCGAGAGCTGAGCGTGCGTCGCCAGTCACGCCAGATCCATTCGACGCTGAGAAATTTCCCGCCGTTGCCCGGTTCCATGGTCTCCGCCATCAGCCACTAATATATCCTTGTCCGATGCTGCTTCCTTATCCCACCACGAGTGCTCAGGTCCGCATCATTGGGGCTGGACTTGCCGGGTCCGAAGCGGCGTGGCAGTGCGCCCGCCGGGGCATACAAGTGGAGTTGCTTGAGATGCGACCGATCCGGTCAACGGCGGCGCACCAGACGGCCGATTTCGCTGAACTGGTCTGCTCGAATTCCCTGAAGTCGGAGAACGAAAATACCGCTCCATGGCTGCTAAAAGAAGAGATGCGACGAGTGGGATCGCTTCTGTTGAAGCTTGCGCGCGACTGCGCAGTTCCTGCGGGACACGCGCTCGCAGTGGATCGCGTGGCATTTGCAACCAAGGTGACCGAGGCGATTTCTAGCCAGCCTCAAATTGCCATTCGACGGGAAGAGGCGACCACTATCGATCCGTGCCAGCAAATTACCATCGTGGCCAGCGGGCCACTGACGTCGGAAGCCTTGGCGAGCGAAATTGCGCGGTTAACCTCATTGAACGAGCCGTCGAAGGGCGGGCCGCCGAACTCCGATCATCCGCCGCAGTCGCCACAGGCTTCGTATGCTCCCCAGCTTTACTTTTACGATTCGATCAGTCCTATCGTTGAAGCGGATTCGATCGACCTCTCCCGCGTATATATGGCGGCGCGCTATGACAAGGGTTCGGCGGATTACATTAACTGCCCGATGACCCGCGAAGAATATCTCGCATTTTATGATGCTCTGCTTGCGGCACACTCCGTGGAGGAGCGGGATTGGGAGCGGTTGAATTACTTCGAGAGCTGCCTGCCCATCGAAGAGATTGCGCGGCGCGGGCCCGACACATTGCGCTTTGGACCGATGAAGCCGGTGGGGTTGAAGGATCCGCGCACTGGGCGGATGCCCTATGCCGTGGTCCAGTTGCGGCAAGAAAATCTGCGCGCCGATTCCTACAACCTGGTCGGATTCCAGAATCATTTGAAGTTTGCCGAGCAGGCTCGGGTGCTGCGCATGATTCCGGGACTGGAGAATGCCAGGTTCGTGCGCTACGGCCAGATTCACCGCAACACCTACATCAATGGCCCGGCATTGCTTCGACCAACCCTGCAGATGAAAGCGCATCCAAACATTCTGTTCGCTGGACAAATTTGCGGTGTGGAGGGCTATGTCGAATCAATCGCTACCGGGCTGATGGCGGGAATGCACGCGGCCGCGCTCGTCTGCGGAAACGAGCCGGTGCCACCCCCACGGGCTTCAGCCTTCGGATCTTTAACCCACTACGTCGCGCACGCGGACGCCGCCAACTTTCAGCCCGCCAACATCACTTTTGATCTCCTGCCACCGTTGGATAAAAGGATTCGCGATCGCAAGGAAAGGCACCGGCTCCAGTGCGAATTGGCGATTCGCGAATTCGATGTATGGCTGGAGGCGGCGACCAATCCTGGCGCCAGCTTCGACCTCCCCGAGAAAAGCGCGCCCTGAAATGTCGCCGGCTACCCAAATCGAGATTCGGCGCGCCGGGCCGGAGAACGCGGACGCCATCGCCGCGGTTCTGCATGGAGCGTTCCTGCGATACAAAGCTCTACACGGAAGGCGGCTTCACAGCCAAGGCGCCCGATGCCGGGCAAGTTCTCGAGCCCTGTTCGAGGGTCCCGTGTGGATAGCGCTGTGCGATAGCGAACTTTCCCTGTTCTGCAGTCTATTTTTCAGTCAGCCGAACTTTCGTGCAACAAATCCCACCACAAATACGTATTCCAAGGGTAGCGGCGAGAACGCGGTGGCAGGCTTACTTTCAGTGCCCGGTCGCGTCCAACGAAGAGGCCATGACGTTACGAGATCTCATCATCGATGTTTTCCGGACGTTGTGGGCCCACAAGCTTCGCGCTTTTCTCACTATGTTCGGTATCGCGTGGGGCATCGTATCGATCGTGCTCATGGTGGCAGCCGGCGAGGGCCTGCGCAAAGGCCAGGAAGAACAAACCAGAAATCTGGGCAAGGATGTAATGATCGTCTTTCACGGCCGCACCAGCATGCAGGCGGGCGGAACCCGCGCCGGGCGCCTGGTGCATTGGGAAGACGATGACGTCCCTGTGGTGCAGTCGGAAGCCGTGGATTGCGAGTACGCCATCCCGGAACTCGAGAAAGAAAGCGTCTTAACTCACAGCAACTTCAACAATGCATCGCTCATGGTGACCGGATCGTATCCCGAATTCGGTTTCATTCGCACTCTTAACGTGGGCCTGGGTCGTTTTTACGACTGGGACGACATGCGCGATGCGCGGCGCGTCGCATTCCTCGGCTCGGACGCGGCCAAGCAGTTGTTTCCCGGCCGCAATCCTGTCGGCGATAACGTCTATCTGAATGATTTTCCTTTCGTCGTGATTGGTGTAATGGCCACCAAGAAACAGGATTCCAGCTACGACGGCTGGGACGTAAACAAGATCTTCGTGCCTTACTCCGCCATGCGGCGCGACTTTCCCGACAAACCTCCCTCGACCCCCACTTCATTCGATCAATTGCTCGTGACGCCTAAATCGGTGGAACAGCACGAAGCCTGCAAGCACGAAGTTCGTGTCGCCTTAGCCCGCATGCACCGCTACGATCCCAACGACAAAGAGGCCTGTCCCATCTGGGATACAGTGCAGGAGGCCAAGGCATTCCGGCAGATGACCGACGGAATGAAATACTTCCTCGGCGCCGTCGGAGTTGTCACGTTGATGCTGGGCGGCCTCGGGGTAATGAATGTGATGCTGGTGGCGGTGCGTGAGCGCACCCGCGAAATCGGGGTGCGCAAGGCCTTGGGCGCCCCCTCCGGAACAATTCTGCGGCAGTTTTTCATGGAGGCTTTAATTATCGCTTTGCTCAGCGGCGCAATCGGGTTAGGAACGGCATTCGGTTTCTGCGCGCTGGTAAATCTTTTGCCCATGCCCGATTTTTTTGCCGGTCTGGTTCCCGACTGGACATCGGGCTTAGTCGCGACCGGAATTCTGGGAACGGTCGCGGTAGCCGCCGCATTGTACCCGGCGCGCAGAGCCGCCTCCATCGATCCCATTGAAGCGCTGCGTTACGAGGCCGGGGGATAAAGCTTTCGCGTGTGTCGCGGGCAGCCGTCTTTTTCATGCCGATTGAAATTATTCTCGAAGCCTGGACCGCGCTGAAGCGCAATCTCACGCGCAGCTTGCTCACGATGCTGGGCATCGTCTGGGGAATCGCAACCGTCACTCTCCTGATCGCCTATGGCAGTAGCTTTCGCAGCATTCTGGTGCATGGTTTCGATGCCTTCGGCAAGAGCGTGGTGATTTGCTGGCCGCAGCAAACCAGCGAGCAGCCGGGTGGACAGCGTGCCGGGAAAAAGGTAGTGATCGAGCAGGCCGACGTAGATATGGTGAAGGCGACCGCCCCGCTTGTGAAACACGTTTGCCGCGAGTCCGTCAATCGACCGGGGATCACCTACGGTGACCGCATGGTCGGCACCGCCGCGGTTCGAGGAGTTTGCCCTGAGTATGGCGAAATGCGCAACGAGGTGCCCTCCGAGGGCCGCTGGATCGATCCCGCTGACGAACTCGAGCGCCGCCGCGTGATCTTTCTAGGCGGCCGCATCAAAGAACAACTTTTCAGTGGCCGCCCCGCACTGGGAGAGACGGTGGAAGTAGGCGGAGTACGTTTCACCGTGATCGGCGTGATGGCTCGCAAGATTCAGCTCAGTAACTATTTCAGCAGCGATGATGACTCCGCGTGGATTCCCTACTCAGCCGCGGGAGATCTCTGGAACACCCGTTACGGCGATGTACTGGTGTTTGCGCCAATCGCGCCGCAGTTTGAGAAGAAGGCGATGGCGCAAGTTCTGGCGGCGGTGGCGACGAGGCAGCAATTTTCCCCGACCGATCCGAAAGCGTTTCAGATGTTCGGGCGCGACGAGTTTCGTCCCGTGATCGATGCCCTCACCATCGGGCTTCAGGTTCTGCTCGCTTTTATTGGAACTCTCACCCTCGGCATCGGCGGCGTGGGCGTCATGAATATCATGCTAGTCTCGGTGGATGAACGAATTCGGGAGATCGGCCTGCGACGCGCCTTGGGCGCGAGGAAGCGGCATATCAAGCTGCAGTTTCTCGCCGAGACTCTGCTGATCATGATCTTAGGCGGCGCGGTCGGCGTCGCATTGTCGTACGCCATCGCCGCGGCCGTCGGCACGCTCCCCATGATGGGTCCGTTATTTGAAGACGAGTCGGGCCAGGCCGATATCCACCTGCGCATTTCCCTGATGACCGTCGCGCTTTCGGGTGCCGTTTTGTTGCTGGTGGGTGTGATCAGCGGACTGGTTCCCGCCCTGCGTGCCGCCAAGCTGGACCCGGTGGAAGCTCTACGCTATGAATGAAGAACAGTCAGAACGCAGAACTGATCCCTTCTCGTCTCTCTTCTCTTTTTCGAAATTATTTGATCCCGAGCACAATTCGCAGTACCCTGCTGAATCATTCGCAACTCGAGGTGCGCTTTGCCAATCTCCGCCGTGGATTCCGTTTCCCTTGCCTTTGAACACACCAAAAAACAACTCTTCCAACCTTTTCGGTTTGTTCAATGGATCAAGCTTGCGATCGTCGGACTGCTGGCTGGAGAACTCGGCTCCGGCGGCTTCAATGGCTCGAACTTCAACTTTCCCCACAAGCCGGGCGCGGCGTCACACTCGCCATTTCCTCACTTCCCGGGGATCGATATCGCAGTTCTGGCGGGTCTGATAGCTGTTGTCGTTGTTGCTGCATTCGCCATCGGAATCATCCTCATGTACATCAGCAGCGTGATGCGGTTCATTCTGTTCGATAGCATCTTAGCGAAGGAGTGTCACATTCGCGATTTTTGGAGCCGCAGGCAAGGCCCGGGATGGCGGTACTTCTTGTGGAAACTACTGTATGCGCTCGTCACGTTCGCCGTATTGATCGTGCTGGTTGGGATTCCGGCGGGCTTTGCCTTCGCCGTCGGGTGGTTCCATGCACCGTCGCAACACCTTCTTCCACTAGTGCTGGCGGGCATCGCTCTTTTCTTTGTGCTGCTGATTTTCTTTCTGACAACGGCAATCATCTTCGTTTTAACCAAGGATTTCGTGGTGCCGCAAATGGCGCTGGAAGGAATTGGCGCGATCGAAGGCTGGCGCCGGTTGTGGGCGATGATCGCCGCTGAGAAGGGCGGCTACGCCGGTTATATCGGAATGAAGATTGTGATGGCCATCGGCGCCGGAATCCTGGTCGGAATCGCCACGCTGATTTTAGGTTTGATTATCGCGATTCCAACGGTCGGACTGAGCATCCTTGCCGTCCTGACCGGGAAAACAGCCGGGCTGACCTGGAATGCTTACACGATTACGCTGGCTATCGTGGTCGGCAGCATCCTCCTCGCCATTTTCCTGTTCATGATCGCGCTGATTTCCGTACCCGTCATCGTCTTCTTCCCTGCGTACTCGATTTACTTCTTTGCCGCGCGCTATCCGGCGCTCGGCGCCATGATTTACCCGCGAGCGCAGCCGGCACTCGCACCCTTCCCCGCACCGACTGTTCCACCCCCGCAACCACCGCCGTTGCCTCCCGCTCCAGAGCCTGCGGGATAAGCCAGAAAACGGAACAGACAAACGCTAATCCATGAACGGATTAAGAATGAAGATCAACAGGATTCGCTGGAACTCCCGCGCCATCGCGGGTGTCTGATGTTGCAGACACGCGCGTGCCCAATAGCGCTTGGCGGAGATCTATTTGAAGCGCGTCGAAAAGTGGCTTTCGTCCGCGGAGATGACGACGTCGACTTCCAGTACGTAGTCGACGTAATCGACGTCGCACATCACGCGGGCGTGCGGCGTGTAGGTTTGCTGAAAATGGATCGAGAGGCGGCGGGAGAGTAGAAGCGTATCGATCTAACTTCTAGCCCGATTTTTAATCCAAATCGGCGTCCCCAAAAAGCCAAACGCCTCCCGAATCTGATTCTCCAAGAACCTCTGATACGAAAAATGCAGCTTCACCGCCCGATTCGTGAACAGCACAAACGTCGGCGGAGCCACCGACGCCTGCGTCATATAAAGAATTTTCACCCGCGAGCGCATGGGGACCGACGCGCGCTCGAAATCCACAGTTTCGACGAAACGGTTCATCGCGGAGGTTGGTATGCGCTTGCGCCGCTCGGTCGCAACCCGTTCGAGCAGCGGAAAGATTCGTTCGGTTCCCTTCCCGGTGTTGGCTGAAATGAAAACGATAGGCGCGTAGTTCAAAAACTTCAGATCGTAGCGCAGGCGCTCTTCATAGGCCTCGCGGTCCCCCGGACGCTTGCTTTCCCGCATGCGCATTGCCTTCGACGGCCTCCCGAGTTGTTTCACGCCACCGGTGACGAGGTCCCATTTGTTCACGACAATAATCATCGACCGTCCGCTCTCGTGGGCGTAGCCGGCGATCGCCGCATCCAACTGGCTCACCCCTTCCGTGGCGTCGATGACCAGCAGCGCAATGTCGGCGCCTTCCAGATGCTTCCGCGCCATCACGACCGACAGCTTTTCCGCCATCAAATGAGTCTTGCCCTTGCGCCGGATGCCGGCGGTGTCGATAAAGCGGAAGCGGCGTCCATTCTGCTCGACGATTTCATCCACCGCGTCGCGAGTGGTCCCCGGGATCGGCGAAACGATGGCTCGATCCGACGCAGTCAGACAATTCAGAAGCGTAGACTTGCCAACATTAGGATGGCCAATGATCGCAACTTTGGTTTCATACACAGGCTCGTCGATGTCGGCTGCCGCGGCCGCTGACTGAGACTCTTCCGCTGTGTCCTCCGGCGCCTCTACGCTTAGCTCTTTCGCCGGCAGAACCTCCAATACAGCGTCCAGCAGATCGTCGATCCCGCGCCCATGCTCGGCGGAAATCGGAAACATCTTCTTGATCCCTAAACGATGGAAGTCGTCGATAATCGACGCTTGCTTTTCGCTGTCGGCTTTGTTAACCGCCAGAAACAGCGGACGTCCAGTCTTGCGCAGCAGGCGAACCAGTTCAAGGTCGGGACCGGCGAGCGCCGCACGCCCATCCACCACCATGACGATCGCCGCAGCTTCATCGAACGCAACCCGCGCCTGACGGAAAATCTCCGACGGAATAAAGTCCTTCTCTTCCGGGAGAATTCCGCCCGTGTCGATGATCCGTATGTGCCGGCCCCGCCACTCCGCGTCTCCATACAGCCGGTCTCGCGTGATGCCCGGCTCATCGCCCACAATCGCGCGCCGTGATCCCACTAGGCGATTAAACAGCGTCGACTTGCCTACGTTCGGTCGGCCCACGATTGCCACTGTCGGCACTCCGGCTGCGCTGCAAGCGACTGTGCCGGTCGAGTTGTAAGTGGGTTGAGTCAAATCGGTCTTGATGTGAAAATAGCCGCCCTCGGCTGGCCTTGGGTCGCAAGACCCAATTTGCTGTCGCATCGTGATCGCGCAGCCGACTCTCGAGTCAGGCCGAATGGCAGACACGGCCGTCTCCAAACAACCTTGCGGATGCGAATTGCCCGGAACTCGTATTATAGAGACTCCTGTGGCTTCACGCTCACAACCCGCGTCTGCCGCAACGCCAATCCGCGCCACGCCGCGAGGCAACGATGCCTCTCTTCACCAATTCTTCTCGCCCGGAGGAGTGCTTGCGCGCATGCACCCCGCCTACGAGTTCCGCCGCGGGCAACTGCAGATGGCTGAGGCCGTCGAAAAGGCACTCGAGGAAAAACGTCACCTGATTGTCGAAGCCGGCACCGGCACGGGAAAGACACTCGCTTATCTGATGCCTGTAATCCGTTCCGGCAAGCGCGTCATCATTTCGACGGGCACGAAGAATCTTCAGGAACAACTCTTCTACAAAGACATTCCATTTCTCGAGCTTGCGCTGTTTGGAGATCAAGCGGGCAGCGCCTCGTTCTCCATGCAGCCTGGTCAAGCCCCGAGTCGGCTTTCGGTTTGTTATATGAAGGGCCGCAACAACTATCTTTGCCGCAAGAAGCTCTATGACCTCAGCAATCAGCCCGTGCTCAGCGGCCTGCACGAGATTGACCAATATCGTGCCATCGCTGCGTGGGAAAAGACAACCGCCACCGGCGACCGCGCAGAACTCGCCGAACTTCCCGAAGCCAGCCAACTCTGGCACAAGCTGGACGCGCGCTCGGAAGCTTGTAGCGGACAAAAGTGCAGCGAGTGGGAGCGTTGCTTCATCACCGAAATGCGCCGTCGCGGCATGGAGAGTGACATCATCATCGTCAATCATCATCTTTTCTTCGCCGATCTCGCCATCAAGCTGCAGGCCGATGGCGCACCCGATGCCGGGATTCTGCCGGACGCGGCGGCGGTGATTTTTGACGAAGCGCACGAACTCGAAGATGTTGCCGGCAACTATTTCGGTATTTCCGTAGGCAACCTGCGGGTCGAGGATCTCGTGCGAGATATCGAAGCCTCCCTGCAGCATAACCGCGTAATGTCAGCCGCGCTCTCCGGAGCTCTGGGCAGCCTGCGGGAACACGCCCAGCTTTTCTTTGCGCTGCTGCCGCCCGGAGAAGGTCGCTTTGCCTTCGAAACGCGGCGCGAGTTCCTGGAAGAAAACGGGGACGAATTTCTCGCGCTCAATCAGGCACTGACCCGCCTGGCGGGAGCGCTGGAAGGTATTTCCCAGAAACCAGAGGAAGTCTTCCATTTCGTGCGGCGTTCGCAGGAACTTCAAATGCAACTCGGCTTCGCCATGGAGTCGGAGGATCGCAACACAGTATTCTGGATCGAGCGCCGGGGCGGGCGTGGAAACTACGCCGGACGCGGAAACAACCGCGAAGGGACTTCAGTTCCTGAGGTCACCCGAGGCAGGCAGAATGTTTTTCTGCAGGCTACTCCGATCGATGTCGCTCCCATCCTCCGCGAATGTCTATGGTCCAAACTCGAGTGCGCGGTTCTCACTTCTGCCACGCTCGCCGTCGGCGGAGGGTTTGAATACATCCGCCAGCGCCTGGGCCTGGAGCATGCTCGGGAGTCCGTGCTGCCTTCACATTTCAACTACGAGAGCCAGGCTCTGTTTTACGTTCCGCCCGATCTCCCCGACGCGCGCACCCCACGGTTCACCTCGTTGGCGGCCGAGCGCATTCGCACGCTGCTCGAGATCACGCACGGCCGCGCCTTCGTACTTTTTACCAGTTATCTGCAGATGAACGATATTTACCAGCGCCTGCTGGGCGAACTCGACTTCCCCATGCTGAGGCAGGGCGACGCGCCCAAGAGCGCCCTGCTCGATGAGTTTCGCCTTACCCCGAATGCCGTCCTGTTTGCAACTTCATCTTTCTGGCAAGGCGTTGACGTGCAGGGCGAACAGTTGAGTTGCGTAATCATTGATCGATTGCCATTTGCAGTACCCAGCGATCCCGTCGTTGCAGCGCGAGTCAAGGCAATCGACGCCGATGGCGGCAACGCTTTCTTCCAATATCAGGTGCCGGCGGCGGTGATCACCCTGAAGCAAGGCTTCGGACGCCTGATCCGATCGCTGCATGACCGCGGCCTGCTGGTGCTGCTCGACAACCGCATCCTGAAAAAACAGTACGGTCGTGTGTTTATCGACAGTCTTCCCAATTACAAAAGAACCACGGAGCTCCGCGTGGTGGAGGAGTTTTTCGGGGTTGGCAACTGAGATCGGCCACAATGATCGTATCGAGGCCGATCATCGGGAACGGGAAGCACCCTTCGCTATCGCGGCGTTCATCTCCTCAATCGATGCGGGCTTCCTTCCTTTACGTTTTCAAAAAGCCGCTCAATTCACGCACCGAGCGAGTAAACCGCAACATCATGGTCAAGACCCTTCCATTTCGTTCATCCGCACCGCCGTCTACCTACACATACTCTCGCTCGGCGCGCCGAATCTCTCGATACCGCTCGAACACTTTCCGGTCGCTCTCCAGCCCCAGCGCCGAGCGAATGGAACTTCCCCGAAAAGTGTGCTTCAACATCCGCCAGCCCTTGAACAAAACGAATCCCGGGTCATGTTTCAGAGCCACCGGAATGTGATGAACCTTCATCCAGCGCTCCGCCTTCCAGCGCATGAATTCCACCTCTTCAGGCTGCAGATGCTGGGTCCGCACCACCGCGGTTGTGCCATCGTATTCCTCCAGTCGCTCGTTCATGATCAAGCCCTGATCCCGAAAATCCTTGGTCATTGGTGTGCGCGGATAAGGCGTCGGATGCTGGATGTATGGCCAGTCCACGTAGCGCCGGGCGAATTCCAGATTCGCTTCAATCGATTCGCGCGTATCCCCCGGACTGCCCACGATCAATCCGCCTACCACGTACATCTGGTTGCGGTGCAGGTAATCAATGGCCTTGAGCGTGGCATTTCCCGCGTCATGGCCGTTGGTCCGCTCGGTATTCTTGGCGGAAGCCTTCAGAAATTCCAAGTCGCCTTCCAGGATGTTTTCAATCCCCAGAAACACATAGCGGAATCCCGCCCGCCGCATCAGCGGCGCCAGGGTCTCGCCGTGATTCGCAATGGCTGAGGTCATCCCCTGCACGAAGTAGTCAAGCTCGTTCAATCCCCCCGCAATGATCGCCTCGCACAGAGCCTCGAAGCGCCGCACATTCAAGGTGATGTTGTCATCCACCAGAAAAATGGTTCGCGCCCCGTGATCGCGGGCGTCGCGAATATCATCCAGCACCCGGTCGAAGGTATAAGTGTGGAAGTTCCGCCCGCGCATCTCGATAATCGAACAAAAACTACAATCGTACGTGCACCCACGAGAGGTCTCGATCACATCCACCTGGCGCCCCAGCAGCGTGTATCCCTTCAGCACCCGCGCATCGCGCTTCGGCGGACGAATTTCGCTGTCTTCAAGCCGGTGTGGCGGCCGCGCCGGATTGTGCACCCAACCCGCACCGTTCCGGTACGAGAGCCCGCCAATCTTTTCAAACCCGCTGCTCTTTTCCACCGCGCGCAGCAATTCGCGAAAAGTCACTTCGCCCTCGCTGCGCACCAGATAATCCACTCCCATGTCCTCGTACGCCTCGGGAGCCAGACTGGGATCATATCCACCGACGACGATTTTCACTTCCGGCCGCAACCCTCGCACCAGTTCGATAATGCGAGCCGCGCTGCGGCGCTGAAACGTCATGATGGAGAGTCCGACCACTTCCGGATTAAGTTCGCGGACCAGTCGCGAGACCGTTTCCCGAACCTGGCGCTGGACCAGGATCAAGTCGGCCACGGCCACGTTGTGATGAGCGTCAACGTTGCCCGCAAGTGATGTAAGCGCGCCATTCGGCATGCGAATCGCCGCTGGCGGCATATGCTCAAAAGAATCTGGCATCGAAAGCAACAGGACGTTCATGAATGATCTGTCCTTACCGCCTCGCGATAAAATCCCGCAGGCGCGGGTGGAACCCCAGTAGCGAAGCGGATGCTAGATTGTACCCCAGCCTGAGATTTACCGCCGCTTGAAACACGCTCTCGACGCGCGCGGATCCCCTCCATCAAGCGCGATCGCTACGGCCAGCGGTACAATAAGATGTTTCGCCGCAAAACGCAGTCCGCGCCTGATTATGCCGGTAGACCTGAGGGAAGCATGTTCGAAGTGACGGTCGACGATAGCTTTGCCGCGGGTCATTACCTGCGCAACTATAAGGGCAAGTGCGAAAATCCGCATGGTCATAACTATAAGATACGGGTGACTCTGGCCGGAGCCGAGTTGGACAAGGCCGGCCTGCTCCTCGATTTCAAAGACCTGCGCGAGGTGATGAAGCACGTCATCGAACGCCTCGATCATCAGATGATCAACGAGATTGAGCCCTTCACGCTAATTAATCCGTCGGCGGAGAATCTGGCAAAGTATTTTTACGACGAGTCGAACGCGCGCCTCCAGCAAGTCACGAGTGGCCGCGTTCGGATCAAAAACGTCACGGTCTACGAAACCGACACCACCACGGCGACGTATAGCGAATAGCGCTGGTTTAACAGGTGGCGACGAACTGTGGCGCTGGCTCGCAGAAAATTCTCTCGTCGGATATTTCGAGGCGGTTGCTCTTACGACTGACCGCCAGCCACGGATCGTTGTGTTCAAAATGCAGATCACGGAGATCTACAAGTCGCTGCAGGGCGAGTCGACGTATGCCGGCTTACCCTGTGTCTTCGTTCGGCTCACCGGCTGCAATCTGCGCTGCTCCTGGTGCGACAGCGAGTATACCTTTCAGGGTGGCCGCAAGATGACTGCGCAGGAAGTGTGGGACGAGCTGCTGCTCCTGAGTCCAAACGGCGGGTTGGTCGAGATCACGGGAGGCGAGCCGATGCTGCAGGAGCGTGAACTCGTTCCCTTGATGCAGCGCTTGCTGGAAGCCGGTTATCAAGTGCTGCTGGAGACCAGCGGCGAACGCCCGCTCGCGCTGGTTCCCCCGAGCGTCATAAAGATCGTGGACGTGAAATGTCCGAACTCCGGCGAGGGCGAAACCTTTCGCCGCGACAATCTGGTAGCCCTCACGCCCCGTGATGAAATCAAATTTGTGCTGAGCAGTCGCGCGGACTATGAATTCGCCTGCGATTTTACCCTGCGCCATCGACTGGCGGAACGCGTCCATGCCGTGCTATTCTCGCCCGCGTTCCGCAAGGACGCAACTGGGGCGCGTGACAGCTCCCACTGCCTTCTCGATCCGCAACAGCTTGCAGAGTGGATACTCGCGGATAGCCTTCCCGTACGCCTCGGATTGCAGTTGCATAAGTTCATCTGGGACCCGGCCCTGAAGGGAGTATGACCCGGAGATCAGCAATTGTGATTCGCCCAACATGCCATTAGGAACAAAAACGCGTGCAGTTGTTCTGCTCAGCGGAGGAATGGATTCCTGTGTGTGCGCCGCGCTGGCGGCTCGCGACTATTTCCCTGCGGCGCTTCACGTCAGTTACGGACAACGCACCGAAGCCCGCGAGCGTCAATCCTTTCTCGCGATTTGCCAACGCTTGAACATTCACGACAAGCTCCATCTTCACAATGACGCTTTTCGCGCCATCGGAGGTTCCGCTCTCACCGACGAAAACATTGCGGTGCCGGTCGCCGGTACAGCCGGCCACAGCCCGGAGCAGCAGATCCCGGTGACCTATGTGCCCTTTCGAAATGCGCATTTCTTGTCTGCGGCCGTAAGCTGGGCCGAAGTGCTGGGAGCCGAAAAGATCTACATCGGCGCCGTGGAACAAGACAGTTCCGGTTATCCCGATTGCCGACCGGCGTATTATGAGGCGTTTAACCGCGTCATTCAGTTGGGCACGAAAGAAGGCGGCATCGAAATCATCACCCCTCTCATCGCCTTGCGTAAAGCGGAGATTGTCCGCCTTGGCCTTGAATTAAATGCGCCATTCGATTTAACTTGGTCATGCTATAGCCACCAGGATCGGGCCTGTGGGGTGTGCGATAGCTGTGTGTTACGCTTGCGGGCGTTCGCGGCGGCCGGCGTTAAGGACCCCGTCCCCTACGCCACGATGGAGCGAACTGAGCAAACCCCGGTTGTCGGTGGTTGACAGAAAAGCATGTGCCCCATGCGCCGAAATTTTTAAGCCATGTTTCAGAAACGAATAATTCGCAATCTAGCAGGCCGGGAGGCCATGATGAAAAAGCGTTTCGCGATGTTCTCCTTCGTTCTTCTAATGCTCGCACTCTGTGCCCCTGCGCTTTTTGCACAGGCGGGAACAATTAAGGGAGTCTGCAGGGATGCTCAGGGCAATCCCATCGCCGACGCGATGGTGCAGTTGGTCAACCTCGACAATGGCCAAAAATACACCCTCAAAACCAACAAGAAGGGCGAGTATTTTTCGCTTGGCATCACCGCCGGCAAGTATAAGGTCACGCTTTACCAGAACGCCGACGACGTCAAAGCTAATAAGGAGCTGTTTCACGTCAATGGTTATCAAGTCACGTTGGACGAAAACTCGTTGGATTTCGATCTGAAAAAAGAACAGGAAAAAGCTGCCCAGGGTCAGGGCCTGAGTCCTGAGGAGCTGAAGAAAAAGCAGGAGGCTGAAGAGAAGGCAAAGAAAGAAACGAACACCGTTAAATCCCTCAATGAAAAGCTGGCGGCGGCAAAAACCGCCTCCGATGCGGGTGACTTCAATACCGCCATTGCCGACCTCACCGCGGCCAACGAGATTGACGCCACTCGCGATTTGATCTGGTTCAAGCTCGGGGACGCCTATCGTATGTCCGCACCCAAGCAAACCGATCCCGCCGAGAAGCAAAAGCGCCTGGACGCGGCAGTAGACGCTTATCAAAAGGCCGTGCAGTTGAAGCAGAACGCCACGAACCAGAAGGACCCCAATGCCACCAAGACTCTCGCCGCGTACTACAACAATCTGGCCGAGGCCTACGCCAAGGCGGGAAAAACAGATGACGCCGTGAAGACCTATACCCTGGCGGCCCAGACCGATCCTGCCGGAGCGGCCCAGTATTACTACAATGCCGGCGCCGTCCTCACCAACACGGGGAAGGTGGATGACGCCATCGCGGCCTTCGACAAATGCATCGCCGCCGACCCTAACAAGGCCGACGCCTATTACCAGAAAGGTGTGAATCTCATCGGCAAAGCCACCCTGCAGGGCGATAAGATGGTCGCTCCCTCCGGTACCGCCGAGGCTTTTCAGAAATATCTTGAACTTCAGCCCACCGGCCCCTACGCCGACGTCGCCAAACAGATGCTGGCAAGCATTGGCTCTCCCGTCGAGACCGGCTTCGGCACAAAAAAGAAGACCGCCTCCAAGAAATAACGCCGAAGCATCCCTACCCACCCCGGGGCGGCTCCCAAGCCGCCCTGTCTCCCTGACTTCAGCTTGCGCGGCTCCTTCAAGGTTACGAAGGGCTATGTACTTTACTGTCCTTACGTTTGTTCCGCCACTGCGATAGAGTGTAGGAACTGGGCCTGCTCCGCTCGCCCTCGTCGAACGTCGAACCCTCGTCTGTGGTGCGCGCAATTCCCTAATGCAGAGTCGTGAGGTGGAATGGCAGCATCAGGCATTTCCGCAATTTCCGTTTCTCTGGAAGGTTATTCCGGCAGCGGCAAAGTAGCTACCGCAGCCTTGCTGGCTGCCATGTTGCGCGCCACCGAAAAAGTAAGCGATCTCATTTTTTCTCCCGGACGCCCGCCCCAGTTGCAGGTTTACGGCCAGCTGATTCCAGTTCAGGTTCCGGGACTGCCGACTCTTACTGCCGATGACACCCGCTACCTCGCAGCCGATCTCATGGGAGATAACAAACAGGCTCTCGCCACCCTCCGCGAACAAGGCTCCTGCGATATATCCTACGGCCTGCCCGGTGTCGCCCGTTTTCGCGTCAACCTCTTCATCCAGCGCGGTAGTTGCGCTGTAGTCATGCGCGTCATTTCTACTTCCATCCCCACCCTGGAGTCTCTTCGCCTGCCGGCGCATCTCGCCGATGTCGCCAAACTGCGCGATGGCATCGTCCTCGTAACCGGCCCCGCAGGCTCGGGCAAATCATCCACCCTCAGCGTGTTGCTCGATTGCATCAATCGCGAAAAGTACTATCACATCATCACCATCGAAGACCCCATCGAATTCCTCCACAGCCACAAATGCTCCACCATCCATCAGCGCGAGCTGCATAGCGACACCCCCAGCTTCGCTCACGCCCTGCGCTCCGCGCTGCGTCAGGCTCCCAAGGTCATCATGGTAGGTGAAATGCGCGATCGCGAAATCATGGAAATGGTGCTCGAAGCCGCCGAGACTGGGCACCTGGTTCTCTCCACCCTCAATACCATGGACGCTTCAAAAACCGTCGAGCGCATCGTGAGTTCCTTCTCTCCCGACGAGCAGCACAACATTCGCGATCGCTTCGCCAAATCATTCCGTTACATCATCTGCCAGCGTCTTTTGCCCAAGCCCGATCGTAGCGGCCGCGTTCCGGTCGCGGAAATTCTCAAATCCGATGCGCGCACCCGGGAATGCATCGAAAAAGGCGAGCGCGAAGGAAAGACCTTGCTCGACGCCATGAAGGCGGGCGCGACCGAGGGCATGCAACACTTTGACGGTGAAATCGCTGCCCTGGTTCGCGACCGCGTCGTCGATCTTGAAACCGGAATTTCCTTCGCCAGCAACCCCACCGTGCTGGGTCAGGAACTAGCCCGCTGACTCCAGGCACACTCAGAGAAATGCGGAAATATGCGGACGCGAGCCGCCGCTTCTATTCCTTCGGACTCCGCCGCCAGACCGGAACGTTTGGATTCCAGTTGTGGACGTCTAGGTTGAAGTTCCCTCCATGCGGCTGCCTTGCACCACGCCAGCTAATGCGTCCGTCGGTTTCAACGGCTCCTCGATGTAATCTTCAAGCTTCCGCCTGATCTTCGGATCGTTCAACGCCGCCACGAACTAGCCGCCGAGCCTGAATATATTGTCGGAACCGATTTCCTTCCAGAAGGTCTCCTCGACACTGCCGCGTCACATAACGTCCAGTTGATCGTCATGGGAGCGAACCGAACTGCCGCG
>Ga0181525_10000178_pt1 | contig 57900 bp, 51 predicted proteins | sample PEATcosm2014_Bin_48_FD_121100 | JGI IMG/M metagenome (GOLD analysis project Ga0181525, IMG submission 121100) | Peatland microbial communities from MTU Mesocosm Facility, Houghton, MI, USA - PEATcosm2014_Bin06_10_metaG | ecosystem: Environmental > Terrestrial > Soil > Wetlands > Peat | place...
GAAGTTCACCACCGGCTGCGACACCATCAAAGCCGCACTGGTCGGACTGTCGGTGAACTACAACAACGTCACCGCCCCGCCCGGCACCAAGGCCAGCGTGAAGATCGGCGATCAGACCATCGCCGCCGATGCGCCTGACCTCGCCAAGACCATCGGGGCGGCGGTAAAAGCGCACGGCTATCCCGCCGGTGCCGATCCGAACGACATCAACTACCCGATGACGATCCTCCTTCTCGCCATCCTGGTGATCTATGTCACGATGGTGTACGGGCCGATCGCCGCTTGGCTGGTCGAGCTGTTCCCGACCCGCATCCGCTACAGCGGATTGTCGCTGCCCTACCACATCGGCAACGGCTGGTTCGGCGGCTTCCTGCCGGCGACCGTGTTCGCCATCGTGGCGGCAACCGGCAACATCTATTCGGGTCTCTGGTACCCGATCGCTGTTGCCGCGATGAGCTTCGTCGTCGGGCTGATCTTCCTGCCCGAGACCAAGGATCGCGACATTTCGAAGATCTGACGCGCACCCGAGCGCAACAACGAACGGGACGGCGGCGACGCCGTCCCGTTTGGCTTTTCAGGCGCCATTCACGTCGAGCTGCACATCGACATTGCCGCGGGTGGCGTGCGAATACGGGCAGATCTTCTCGTGCGCTTCCTTGGCGAGCGCCGCTAATTCAGCCTGCGGTAAGCTTTGATCCTCGACGTGGAGCTTGACCGCGAGCCCAAACCCGCCGCCCTCGCGCGGACCGATCGACACGTCCGCCGTGATACGCGCCTTGCTCGCGTCCTTCTTGTGCTGCTTGCCGACGAAGTCGAGCGCGCCGCCGAAACACGCCGCGTAACCGGCGGCGAACAGTTGTTCGGGCGTCGCGGTACCAGGCTTGCCGGGCCCGCCCATCGCCTTTGGCACCGAGAGATCGGCGCGAACGACGCCGTCACTGGATTCAGTGTGGCCGTTGCGTCCGCCGGTCGCGGTGGCCGTGGCAGTGAAGAGCGGTTTGATCGTGTCCATGTGTTTCGCCTCCGTTATGATTTGCACTTCACGCGGCGCGGATGAATTCCGCGACGCGCTCGCCGATCATCATGGTCGGCATGTTGGTATTGGCGCTGACGATCGACGGCATCACCGATGCGTCGGCGACGCGTAAGCCAGTGACGCCATAAACGCGGCATTGCGGATCGACCACCGCCATCGGATCGTCAGCGGCGCCGATCGCGCAGGTCGAGGCCGGATGGAAGCTCGCGCCGGTGGCGTCGAGGATGTCGTCGTCCGAGACCGGATAGGTGCTGTTCTCGTCGGCAATCAGTCGCCCCGGCTTGATCGCGGAGCCGATGACGGCGCGACGGAGCGTCGCCGGCGCACTCAGTACTGCAGTCGCGCCGATCGTCTTTGCAAGACCCTGCCATCCGACGCCGTTGATCAGGCGGAGCGGCGCGAGCCGCGGCATCAGATAAATATCCTCAAAGCAGGACCGCACCGCTGGATCGAGCAAGAGATCGTGGGCGGCGCGCGCCGAAATGATCATGCGTTCCCGATCCAGCCGCTCGGACAAAAACCCCTGCGCGACGCTCGGTGGCAGGTTCGGATCGGCGGAACGCAGCGCCACGGCGCCGCGCGAGACCGGCGCATAAAGACAGCAGGCCACCATCGCCATGCGCAGGCCGAAATCTTTCCGGCTGACGCGACCGGTATAATAATGAAACAGGTCGCCCGGACTTCCGCCTTTGACGCCGGAGGAAAAGCGCAGGCTTGTCATGATGTAATGCTGCGCGTCGGCGGGCATGCGCGAGGCGGCCTTGAGCGTCATGGCGAAATGCAGTTGCGGATGGTTCTGATAATTGCGCCCGACGCCGGCGCGGTCCGCCACCACTGCAATGCCAAGCTGGCGCAGGTCTTGCGCCGGACCGATGCCCGAGCGCAGCAATAGCGTCGGCGAATGAATGGCGCCCGCCGACACTACGACTTCGCACGCGGCAAGCGTCTTAGTCTCGCCTTCCCGCTCGATCACCACGCCGGCCACGCGCGTGCCGTCGAACGCGACGCGCAGCGCGCGCGTTCCAGTCATGATATGCAGGTTCTTGCGCGCCCTCACCTCGCTGGTGAGATAACAGCGCGCGCTGGTGGCGCGTTCGTCGTCATGGCTCAATGGCGTCGGGAAAAACCCGTCCGTGTCGGTATCGTAGATGTTCTCATGCGACGGCATGCCCCTGGCGCGCGCCAGCTCTTCGAGGCGGCGCATGTAGAGCGGCCAGACTTTGCGCGGCAGTCGCCGCACGATGTTCGGTCCGCGCGCGTTACGCCGTGGAGCCGGCTCGTCGAGGTCGTTGGTCATCGCCTGAAAGGTCGGCAGTACGTCGCGCCAGCCCCAATTGTGGGCGCCCATTTGTTCCCAGCGGTCGTAATCGTGCGGCAACCCGCGCAGCGCGATCATGCCCATGACGCTCGACCCGCCGCCCATCACGCGCGGCTGCAAAAATGGCACCGGCGTTTCGCCGTTGCGGAAGGTGGTCGTCAGCGGCCAGAAATAATCCCGGTTGGCGTAGGCGACCGGAAATATGCTGCGAATGTCCTCGGGGACCGCGCCGGGCGCGGTGTCCGGTCCGGCTTCGATCAGGACGACGCGGCGCGACGGATCCTCCGACAATCGCGCGGCCACGACTGCACCGGCGGAACCGGCTCCCACGACAATGACGTCGGCTTCCTGCATGCGCGCTTCTCCCGGCGGCCGCTTTCGCGTGCCTATCTCAGCTCCGGCCAAATCAGCCGCCGCGCGACGAAATTGCGCAGGAGCGCGGCGCCGGCACACAGAAGCGCGAACACCGCTCCAATCTCGGCAATTTCCAGAACGCGCGCGGCAGGCGATCCGGCGCCGTGGAGCGGCCCGAGCGTTTTAATTAATGCGGCGAGCGCGCCGATTCCGGCGCCGTAGGCGGCCGCGCGCGCGACGCTCCAGGGGCGTGCGCGATCCGCCGAAACGAAGAACGACGACAACGGCATTTTACTCCGCGGCCTCGGATCGCGCCGGGTCATGCGCCGCGAGTCCGGAGAGATCGGGCAAGATGAGGCGCAACAACTCGGTCTCGTCACGCGCCACCATATCGGTCGCTTCGCCCGCATCTGGATGAATAGCGGTCAGCCGCTGAAAGGGCACATCATGCACGACGCCGGAACCCGACAACACCAGATAGATGCTGCGCCCGCCGGCACGATAACTCGCACCGCGCGCGATTCGAATGAGCGCGGCGCCGCATTGACGCTCGGTGAACGTGCCGAGCGGCTTTTCGTTCACGCCGGACACGCCGGCCAGCGGCCGCCAGTCGCAATTTGGCGGCTCGACAATGATCGGTTCGCGGTAGCGCGGTTTCGGATAATCCATGCGGCGGCCGTGCACATGCTCCCAGATCGCCTGATAGGCGTCGGTGTTGCGGCGGCCTTCGCCGTCAGCGTGACGGCGAAAGACGCCGCCTTCAAACGTGCCGAACTTTTTCAGTTCCTCAGTGCCGGCTGCAACCTGCTGCGGCGACAGATAGCCGCTGCCGCTGGCGCCGCCGAATTGCAGAACCGCGGTGACGGACAGCCCCTCCGAACTCTGCGGGCCGTAGGCCGCGCCCTCCGGGAAATAGCCGAGCGTCCCGGCGGGCATCTTGCCGTTGCGGTCAAAGTTTGAAACGCCTTCGAGCTGATAACGAAACTGATCGAAGTTGTGCCGGTGGCGCGGCGAAACGAAATCGCCGTCTTGCCGGCCGATGCCGAGGTGGAAGTTGCCGGCGGTCCCCGGTTTGCCCTCAAGCAGATGCCGGTAGTGGAACGTGCCGCCGCGATGCTGCAGCCCGCGCTTCCACTCGGCCTCATCGGCTTGCACGATTTTCATGACGCGATCTCCCGGCGGCAGCTTAACTACAATGATTGGCCTGGCACCAGGCGCTGCACGCCGCGGGCGTTTTGTATTTGACGTTCTTGGCGCACCAGGCGTCGCAGTGCGCGGCGCAGCGGGCGCTCGCGGCGAGCGCCCTGGTATTGGTCACCGGCACGTCGAACGCGAGGAGCAACATCACAATCGCAAACAGGCCAAAAATCGTTTTCACGGCTTTCTCCCTCCGGCGCGAAAGTGAAATCTATTTCACCGTTACCGTGATGACCGGCGACATGATCGGCGGATCGAACGGGACATGCGACCAGTCGCCGAGCACAAGCTGGAGCGTGTGCTTGCCCGGCGGCAGCGTGACCATCGTTTCGGTCTGCCCGCCGCCGAAGTGGACGTGGTGAGCGTCGGCGACAATCGGCTGCTTCAGCTCATCAGCCGACAGCGTTGCGTCGATGATGAGATGGTGATGACCGGTATTCGGTTTCTCTACGCCCGCCGGCGCGACGCCCATGCCCGACAGGCCGAATTGCACCTTGAAAGGACTGGTGACCGTGTCGCCGTCCTTCGGGCTGATGAAATAAACGACCGCATTGGGCGGCGCCGGCGTCTGGGCGAGCGTGGCCGCGGGAAGTCCGATCAGCGCGGCGATCAACAGGCCGCGATGGAATGCCAAATTCGCAAACACGGCGTTTCTCCTCTGGATAATTTTGCTTTATCCTCGTTCCCCGAGGTCCAGTGTCTGAAATCCGCCGTAGCCGCGCAATGGGTGTCAGGCGGGGCAAACTTTCACGCTCACGTGTTCTTGACTTTCGCCCGGACCGGTCTCATTCGAGGGTCGCGCGAACGCTTGAATTTGCCGGGTTAGCTCAGCGGTAGAGCAGCGGTTTTGTAATACTATCGCGCGCATACTGGCCGGTGTGCGACAATACCAATCAGGCCCGGTCTATTGGACTTTCCCGACCAATCACTCGTGCGTCGTCCCGGCGAATCCCAGCAGATTGTTGCCTGTCCGGTGGCAATTCCGGTGGCAAAACAACGGCGCGAAAAAGCCGAGCGCACCGCGGCATGGTGCGAAAGGCAGCGGCTTCCGCCGCAACCGCTGTCTGATTCCAATGTCGGGTTATTACGAGTGGCAGGATACGCCAAGCGGAAAGCAGCCCTGGTATTATACGGCGCGCGACGGATCGGCACTCACAGCCGCGGGGTTATGGGATAGCTGGCGCAACCCGGAAGCCGACAAACCCCACCTGTCATGCACAAAGATAGTCGTCGAACCGAACACGATCGTTGCTGAGATTCACGATAGAAACCGAAGTAAACGTGACGGCCGTATCTAGTTTCTTCAGAACGGCGAGAAGCTGTTGGTTTGTCATGACGAAAATCTTTAAGTGCGGCGGCCCATGCGAAGCAACGTCATGAAGCTGTCCAAAGATTAGAGCGTCACCAGTACTTTTCTCGCGTGCCGGTTCATGCAAGCACGAATCGCAAGTCGCACATTTCGGAGCGCAATAGCGACTCGCACTTTACTTGCGGCTTTCGGGGCGATGAATTTTTGGTAATCTTATTTGCTTGCACGCCGTACCGCACCTATTGCGACGGATCGTACTTCTTGGGTTCGCACGGTCATCCATGTGAGCAATTAAAAGTTCGCTGCGCACGGCGACGACCATCTCCGGAAGTTTCGGGTCCCACAGTTTGGCAGCCTTGGCTCTAGCGAAACCCGAAACCTTCGATCAATGCACCAAGGCCGGCGCGATGCCGGGCCCCCTTGAATTGCCCGAGGGGACGACAATTACCGAGTTCATGGCGACCATCGTCCGAAACTAGCTTTTTTTTTCAAATGAATGTTCCGATTGTGCGACCGAAAACGATTCGAACAACCCGAAATGATCATCCCACAATGAGCATTGCATTTGACCTTGACGGAACATTCGTCCCGGTTGCCGGTTCCCGATGCATGTCGAACGCGTCGGAGTTTTCTCACGCGCGATATCGCGAGAGCCGATCCGTGCTGGAGCGCCAAGGCTCCTCCGCGGACTTGGTTGCCCGCCACGACGTGTGGCTGCACAGCATATCATTTCGCAGCCCGACGGTGCTGCGCTTCTGTTTTTGGTCCTTCCGGGTCCACGTTAGCGGTGTCGCGAAACTAAGCGACGCATATCGGGGCAATGGCGAGCGAAGGGCTCGTATGCTCGAAATATCCTCCAGCGGATATTGACTCGCTCCACAATGATTCCTCGGGCGTCGAGTTCGAAGGTCGCCAACTGGGCTTTTCTGTTCTCTCGATCGAACATGACGATTCGACCTGGTGCCCCCGCGTCGAATCGGCCGTGCTCGCGCGCGAGAGCCATAAGGAGAAGGTGGAACCAGCAGGTCGTACCTGCCGGGTCCCTAGGAGAAAATTCTCAAACCGTGCGTCCTGCCGATAGGTAGGGGGATATCCGTCATGCGGCGGAACTCCGAACGCCCCCAGGGAGGAACCATGACCGCTTCGCCCCACCAGTCGCACTGGCCCGCCGTGTTTGCCCACCAATTCCTGCCGCGCGTCATCTTCGACGACACTGGCGCAGAAGCTCTCCGGCTGCTCGGCAATCCTGATCTGGCGCGTCCGTTCGTCAATTACGTCGTCGATATCGTCACCCAGTCCTGTGGTTTTCCGGAAGGGGTGTGGAAGCGGCTCGCCGCCGAAATCCGCCTGCAGCGATGCGACTTCGGGACGGTCGACGGCATTGTGCTCGAAATGCCGCCTCCGGAGTTTCCTCCCGATTGCTACTTCGTTGCCGTCATTCCCGTCGCGGCGGACCGCGCCCGTTACTTCACGCTGGAATGCTGCTTCTTCCCTGGGCCGACCATGCTTTGCGAGTGGACGGCCGAACGCGCCCACGCAAATTTTGGCCCGGGCCCCGAGCCGGATATCGATTTGTTCGTCGCGGCGGTAACTGCCAAGCTATGATCTCAACTGCTTCTCCGCCGCACCCCGGTAAAATTCATCCAATGAAGCCGCTCGGCCTATAGTGATCGCCGTCGCACAGGTGCGCACCGCTCGCTTGGACGCGGTTCCTATCACTAATTCAGCGTAATCATCGCCACTGTTACAATCTCGTAGGTTGCTCGGCCACGAGAACACGCCAGTCGGAAACTTCGTCCACCATGGCCTGGGTGATCTCAGTCGCCAGCATAATGACCTTCGACAGCTTGAGAGTTGTGGCTGACCCACTTTTTTTTGTTGCAGGTCCGCTATGCGATCCGCAAAGTGCTCAAACGCGTCCGCCATCGCGATAGACCGCTTCTCCAAGCGCGCGAATTCGCCCTGATTTGCAATACCAGTAAACGCCGCTCCGAAAGCCGGCAGTGCTGCCAAGCCCAAGAAAAGATCGATCACCGGGTGGGAAAAAAACCACGCCGCTGCAATCGATGCAAACAGTATTGCGGCGGCCGCCAGAAAGACGCCGCCGGAGCGGTAAAAAAGCCAGAAGAATGACGCCACCACGAACACCGTCCCTGACAGAACTAAGCCTAGTCCTTCTATTACCGCGTGGGTAATGTCAGGAACAAAATGATTTGTTGCAAGGATTGTAAGGCGAATTAGAACGTAGCAAAGGGAAATAAGAAAAAGTTCGCTTGCCATCGGGTGTAGCAATTCGGCCATTACTTTCGAGCGCGTTAGCGTCTTCTTGTGAAAATCAAGCTGGCCGCCCACGAGCTTGGCCATGTATTCGAGACAGTTGCGCAGGTATTCGGCCGTGACCTTGGCTGGTGGAAGGCCGGTGGCGCGCGCGACGGCGCGCATGTGCCAGTACATCCAGGTTTGGGTCAGGTTTTCATAGCCGCCAAGGTGGATCGGTGTGCTCGGCAACGGTCGACCGCCGCCGAGTGGAATGAGGGTTCGGATCTGACGGATCAGTTCAGCCAACAGGCGGTATTCCATCCAGCGTTCGTGCCAGTGTCGTCTGCTGCCGCGCCAAACCAATAACACGATAGTCCCGACGAGAATGGACTCAAAAAGAGCGCCTTGCCAGACCTCGGGCAGCACTAATGCTATAAGCACCGCGACCGCCGCGAGGATGTAGATCGACAGATAAGCGCTGCGATAGTGATCGGCATACCAGTCGGCGAGCTTATCCGCCCATGCATAATGCGGACGCAAATGGCGGTTGACCCAATCCTCCATTGGCGATGGGGAGCTCCGGTCGCGATCAAGCGACGGATCAGAAATTGCGTCAGATGAGCGTCCATGCTCATATTGTATCGGCCAATCCTCGCTGATCTGGGACTCAAAGTCCGAAACGACAATTTCCGGAAATTTGAGCTCACGGCTACCGAGAAAATCTCGAAATATCTTCCACACAAACCAAACATTCCATCGCGGTCTGCACTCTGCAAAATATTCTCTCGCGCTTAACGCAGTAGCATGACTTCTACCAGAAAGTGGCCCTGGCGGCTCCAGTTCAGCAGCTACGATTTTTTTGATCTGTTCTTTCATCAACTCTTGTGAGTCGTCAGGCTCAGAAACTTCAGTGGTTTCTGCCAAATTCACGTCGTCTTCCGTAAGAAGCAATTGCCACGCCTTCGGTCTTACTGCATTGATCCACAGTACAGGCACACGATAATGGACGGCCTCATGGATGGTCTGCACGGTGCCGCCGCTCCCGGCTGGCTTTCCACCGTCCCAAACAACGATCAGGAGGTCCGATTGGTTCAACACCACTCGGCCAGCCATGCCATATGCTTCACCCGCAGCTAAGTGTTGTCCGTCGAGTTCGTAGGTGACGCCGCCAGCGCCGTCTCTAGCTAGCGCGAGCAGCTCGTGAAATCTCTCGAGCGAATTTTCATGAAGTGCACGAGGTAGCAGGAAATCTTTTTCAAAATCCTCTAGGAGAAACGGCATCGGACAGAACAACGCGTACCCAAGATCGATTGCTTCCCCGGCAAACATACGGTCGGCGCCCTCCGCAAGCGATGAAATGGCGCGCAAGATGGGCTGGTCGTCGGAATAAGCTGGGCTCAGGTTAGCTTTATCCCCCTCTGCGAATGCCGATACTTCCATCTTCACAACCTCGAGCACGTGCTTGAGCATCCGCTGAAGCGCGTCGAGGGTTCGCTGGTCTTTTGGCAAGCGATCAGGTCGATGGCCGACAATGCCAACGCGGAACGCTAGGCGCGCGTGGGGGGGTGAATTCGAGCCCATTGGTTGGGTGCGCATCTACGACTCCTGGTCGGAACCGGAATCTTGTCGACAATCTAACGATTGCATTTCACGTGTTGTGAGACCGAAGCAGGTTTCCATCAGGATCGTGGCTAGGTGAATGATAGCTCAGTATTCCTCGGCAGACAGTGATAGGACGCCGGGACGACGCTCAGCGATTAAGGCCGTTGACGTTTGCCGTTGATCGCTGGAAACTGACCGCGCTTCGTGGCTAATCTTTAGGGCACGGGCGAAAGGAATTTCATAAGAATTTGATATCGTAAATGATTTTCGCGTTTCTGGAAGACGCTCCCGGCGGTTGAATTCCATTCAGGTGTACACGCCTGGCCGAAGACCAAGGAGGCACCATGGCGGTGACTCTCCTGAAGCCTTGGCCGGCAGCCACCATAGATCGCGCAGCTTCTGCAATTGGTCTTGCGCGTTCAGGAAGACGATCGCCGGATGAAACCGGATGGATTGTCGCGTTGAGTGCGCCCCATTCCCGCGCCAAATTCAATGAGTCTGCATGAACTTCAGCAGCTGGTTCATCTGGAAGGGATTTGATGGATCGATTTTGTTCAGCCGGACCATGTCGTTGATCTTGGACTCCTTGTAAAATCCCAGAGAGCGCCGCAAACGGACGTTCTCGGCCTGGACCATCTGATAGTCCTGTTCGGCTTCATTGATCTGCCTGAGAATATTGGATTTGAATTCGGCATATTCCTGCCCCCCCGGCAGATCGCGGACGACACCGCGCGCCCCAAGGAAGTTGAAGCTGCGGACCAGCTCCTGAATGCGCTTTATCGCCCTGCCCTTCGCCTCCTCGCGCTCGACCTGCTTGAGAATGGTTTGCTTGAAGTCCTTCATGTCGGGCGGCAGCGTATTGATGACACGCTTCGCTGCGGCGAAGTCGTCCTTGTCAAGAAGTTCGCGCACCTCTCTCACGGCCTTCGCGATCTGCTCCTCTTCATTGATCTGTTTGAGCAGGTTGGCTTTCAGCTCCTTCAATTTATCGCTCGATCCGGGCAAATCGTCGACAACGCGGCGCGCCGCGGCAAAATTCTCTTGGCTGATGTGCTCGCGCGCTTCGTCGACCGCAACCCGGCAAAGCATGTCGATCTTCAGTTCCTTCAGATTATCGCTGGAGCACGAGATTTCATTAGCGATTTTTCTGGCGGCGGCGAATTTTTTTTCTTCCATAAGCTTCTTGAACTGCTCGACCGCTTTGTCGGTCTGCACACGTTCGAGCGCCGTGGCGATCTGCTCGTCGCCATAGCGGACCAGGTGGGCCAGCCGCGACGCCCGCAGCGCGTCATGCAGCCGATTCTTCAGGCGCGCCAAGGTGTCCGCCTGCTGCGCCGGCGGAAGCTCGAGCGCGGCTTTGATGTTGCGGCTGAGCGCGTCATTCCACCAACCGCGCGCCGGCGGTGGGTTGTCGCTGTCGTCCGCCTTATCGCGAAGGTCCTCGTCGCGGAATTCGCCGATCGCCTGCAGCGCAATGTCGAAGCCCCGGCTCTCCTGCTCGCTCATGCAATGAGCGAACGCGAGGTACATCCGGTAAATCGCCCGCAGCGTCGGGAGCTGCTCGTCGTCGCCGTAGGCTGCCGACATTCCCTTCCAGTCCTCGGCCTGCCACATCTGGTCGAACCGGGCAGAGATGGCGGCGGTGCACGCCTCCTGCATGGCGTCCCGGAAATTCTTGAATTGCGCCTCATTGCCCTTGAGCGCCTCCTGCAACTTCTCGATATAGGGCTGCCACGGAATGCGGGCGACACAGCCGCCAAGCGCTTCGACCGCCTGGTTGTGTGCCTCGTGGGTGAGCGCTTCCTCCTTGCCAGCCGGCTTGTCGCGGTGGACGCCAAAACCTTCGCGTGACCATTCGGCAAAGCGCGTGAGCAGCTTTTGTGCCGGATCCAACGAACTCCGCTCGGTTTGGTCCGCTTGCCGCGCGCTGGGCACCGGCGTTGCTGCCTTGCCGAGGTCCACATAGGGAAGGAATTCCGGGTAGAACGCTCTGAACCAGAATCTCATCAGCGACAGCTGGCCCAATTGGCCGACGGCGAGCTTGTCCGCTCCGAGGCGGGTCTGCTGGCCGCGGCTCGGTTGATAGGCGCAATAGAGCCAGATTAGCGCCGCATGGGCTTCGAGCCAGCGCGGCAGCAGGCCTGGCGTGCGCAGCTGGTCGACCTGCTTCACCGCAAGCGTGCCAAACTGGCGATCGGTGATGATCGCCACCATCATGTAGAAGCGGACCAGTTCCTCATGGGCGGCCCATGCGTCCTCGCCGTACATGAGCCGAGACAACAGCAGTTTGACGTAGCGGCGCCAGTAACGCTGGTAGGCGTCGATGTCTTTTTGCTCACCGGCGACCACCAGCAGATTACGCAGCACGCCAGTCTGATCGCCGGCCTTGAGCAAGAGCTGTTCAAGGGCCATGCGGGCGGCGGCCAGGTCGTTCGCAGCGTAGGCTTGCGTCGCATCCAGGACCAGCTTGTGCATCGCTGTGCGGCCTACGTCAGTCGGCTGCTGTTTCACGGCTGGGCTGGGCGCCGGCTTGCCGTTGCTGCCGGCCCGCACAAGGTGCGCGGTCGCATCACGGTCGCGCTTTAAATCCTCGACGATGCGGGATGGTCCACCTGAGGTGATCTCGCACACCGCGCCGAGCACCGGCGACGCCGCGCCAAGGCCGCTCAGATATCCCTTGACCTTTTCGCGCTGTTCGCCGTCCGGCAGCACCTGAAGGTAGAGCAACCCGACCGGAAAGAATGCCTGCGATACGGTCTCGCCGTCGCGAAGAAATTCCGCCAGCGGGTCGAGGAATTTGCAAGCCTGTTTTTGCATCCCCAGCGAAGCGGCGTAGCGGCCCCCGAGATACAGCAGTTCCGGATCGCGCACGCCGCAATCCAACTGCCGAGACAATTGCAGCAGCACGCGGAAACGGTGCTGCGGATCCATGCTCTCGCAAGCACGGTTCGCCTTTGCCTTGATCGGCACGACGGAGCGCCCGCCAGTGTAGTTCAAGAGCCAAGTCGAACTCTCGCCTTTGCGAAGGATGACCGCGAGCGGTGTCTCGGCGGCGATGTCGCGAGATCCCGCCGGCACCAGAATATGCGCGAGAGTGCCGTCGTCGGGTGCGGCGACCTCGATGCTGCGCATGTCGGTCTCGAGCTCTGCGAGTACGTCGCCGTATTTGACTTTGTCGCCTTCCTTTCTGAGCCACTTCGCGAGCTTGCTCTTGCCTTGCCAGGCCGGAAGTGCAGGCATCAAAACGGGGAGCAGCATCGCGACACCCTACGCGTCAATAGAGGAAGCTTCTGTCATGAACGTCACGGCGGCTTGATCCGCCAGCGTCTGCTTAGTGAATGCCACGATCGGCTCCCAACGATTCCACGTCAAAGCGCAGCTCTTCGACCGAGAACGGCTCGCCGCCCTCGTCGGCAAGTTCTAGACGCAAGTTCAGCGGCACGCCGTCGCCTGCCACCTGCGCCAGGACCGCAAATTCCAGTTCGACCGGATCGCCCGGCTGGATCGGCAACGGCAAGGTCTTCGTATTGAAGGATCGTTCGATGATGCCCTCAGCATGCAACTCGGCCTTGAGATGATGGATGGGAATGCCGCCGCTGTTGTGAAGCCTGACTTGCAACTTCCTGAAGCCTTTTACCGCGAGCGTGCCGCTGTGTGCGGCGACTTTAACTTGGCAGCGCGCCGGCGGGATCGCCGGGTTGCGGTGGACCGCGAGCCGGCTGTTCGACCGCAGAAAAATAAAACGGCCCGACGGCGTGATCAGCAATTGTTCGATGCCGGACGGCTCGTCGTAGAGCCGCAGCCTATTTTCCTGGGCGAAGAACAACTGGCCACGATCGGTCAGGCCAACGGCGACCGGAATGTGCTGGCTCCCCATGTCCTGTGTTGACACCGCCACAATGTCGCGGATATTGAAATCGACGTTGGCGGTATTGTCGCGCACCAGGTTGAAGGGTGACATCGACAGCCATTCGATCCGGCGTTCGCTTGCAATGACCACCCATTCGTCGCCGGGGCCTTTGCGGCGGGAGCAACTGATGATGCGGCCGGGAATCCTCTGCTCCTGCGGCCGCTCCTCGCCGATCGCGATCTTGGCGATGCGCCGCGTGCCGACGATCGCGAGCGCGGGCTTGTTGCCTTCGCCGGTGAGCCAGACCGCTTGCATGGGCTCGCCGAAGCGCCATGACCAAATTGACTTGCCTGCGGCGTCGAAGACATGAAGCTCGTCGGCCTGGTCCGCTACCGCGAGCTCGCCGTTGGGCAACGGCAAGAGATGAACGGGCAGGGATTTGAGCATGATCGGTTCGCCGACCGGAGTTCGGTCGGCGTTCCATCGGCGAATCGAGCCATCCCAGGCGGCCGCCACTAGCCGACCGTCCAGCGCATTCGCCATCAGATGGACCGGAAGCGAGTCGTGCCGTGTGCTGGAGAAAAGTTCGTCGCGCTTTTCGTTGTTGAAGCGGTAAAGGGCGCCATCCCAATCGCTCATCACGAGGTGGCGAGCCCAGATTTCTGGAGCGTGCGCCTTCCAGCGTCGGTCCGGCAATAGCCAGCGCTGCACCGGCTGCTCCTGATCGAGCTGGAACACCTTAACCTGCCGGCCATTGGATACCCACAGATGGCCCTGCTCGTCGAACATGCACGGACCCAAGTTGCCCATGCCGGTCTCGATGACCCGCAGCGGCGTCAGCGACTTGTCGGCGGTGCCCACCGAAACCGCCGCGCGAGCCTTGTTAGCGGCATTACGGATCTTTCCGGCAATGGCGACGAGTTGAGCGCCCTGTTCGGCGGGACTGAACTGATCCAGCGGTCGGGACAGATCCATCAACCCTTGATAGACCGAGACCTCGGTCGCGTGGACCGCGCTCGCCCGCACCGCGATCGGCAGGATTTTCAGGCCGCGCTCCCGTTCGGCTTTCTTCAGTTCCGGCCATTCTACGTCCATGATGAATTGCGACGCGAAGAAGTCCGGGCTGAGCAGCAGCACGGCAGCGATCGAGCTGTTCAGGGCGCGGTCGATTTCCTCGGACCACCGGCTGCCTGGCGCCAGCTTGGTATCGTCCCAGACGCTGATGCCGCCTTCCGGAAAAAGCGGTTTGAGATGGACCTGCAGTCGCTCCAGCCATTCCCGGTCCTGATGGCTGTAGCTGACAAAAATATCGCTATGCTGCACGGACACGTCGCAGGCTCCCGCCGAATTGGCGTCAGATCTTCTTGGACAGTTCCTCGATCCAGGCGACGATTTTGTCGGCGTTCCAGCCGATGAGTTGCGGGGCGCGCTCGATCAGCGTATTGGCCGCGTTCGCATCGTCGATCGCCTTGGTATATTCCTCAAGCTGCAACGGCGGCAGCGCGCTAAGCGCCGCCTCGACCGCGGACTTGAGTTCGGCCATCGGCGTGCCGGGACGCAATTGCCGGTTGTTCTGGACCACCTGGTCCAGCACGTCCTTCAGCAGTTGTTCGTACTGTTCTTCGTTTGCCATTGTGTCAGCTCCCTTAGCGCCTGCGGCTGTTCAAGCAGGTTTGCCGCCGTCTATAGTCTGCGCACGCAAAAAGGCGGCGAGTTCCTGCATCATGTCCTTTTCGACCTCCAACAGCTGATCCTTCGCTGTCGTAATCTCGCCGATCTGCTCCTTCAATCGTTCGCCAAGCTTGCTAAACTTCGGATTGGATTTGACCGCCTCGGATTCCGCGTAGATTTGCAGCGCCTTGAAACGGGCGAGCAGCGTTTCAAGGTCCGATTGCTTCGGCTCGGCGCGGATGTCGGCCGGTACATAGCCGCGATCGAGCCGATAAAGCTCGGACAAGGTGTCGTCGTTGTTCAGATCCTCAGCCAGGCTCGACGGCACTTCGCCGCTCGCCAGATAGGCGTCGAGCAGGTTCATGCCTCCAGTTTTTTTGGCCAATGCGTTCTTGATCAGCTCGCGCTGATCGCTCAAGAGTTCGGCGAGTTTCTGCGACTGCACGCCGAGACGGAGAGCTCCATCGAGCTCATCGAGCACCGTGGTGGTCTTGCTGCCGCCGATTAGGAGCAGATCCACCACGCCTTTGAGCACGCCGACCATCGGATCATGCTGTTTGAGTTGCGGCACAAGCTTTTCGAGCGCCGCGATCTGCTCGTGCAGGAACTTCGCCAGCTGCGGCGGTTTCATGCGTTTGGCGGCCGGCAACCGCCACTGCCGCCGCAATTCCTGGCAAATCGCCAGGATGTGCAGCGTCCTGTACAGCATGGCCGCCACCACGGTTTCTTGCTCCGGCAGAAGCTCCGCCACGCTAAGGAGTTCGAGAAACTCGTCTCCGGGCGGCACGCTCCTGACATCCTCGTCCGTGAGCGCGCGGCACAGGAGTTCGCCGAGTTCCGCCACCAGTTCGTTGAATGCGACTTGCGCCGAGGGCTCAGCTTCGCGAACGCTATAGGTGGCGAGCTCGAAGGCCTGCCGCGCCCTCGATCCGGCCCCCGCTTCGAGGCCTTTGAGCCCGAAGTGGATGAACAGCGGTGTCAGATTCGAGATTTTCGCCGTTCCCGAACGCTGGCGTAGCGAGCGATCGAAGGCCCGGAATGCCTTGTCCTTGTTGTCGACTTCGAGAAGCTGAAGCCCTTCGTTGAACTGCGCCGCCGCCCAGTAGTGATCGATATTATGCCCGAGCAGCGTGTCGCCACTGATTTTTTCAAACGCGGCGGAGGCTTGCGGAAATTCGCGCTTGCCGAACGAGACATATCCCAGCAGCAACGCGCCGTCGTCGCGCACCCATTCGGCGATGTTGCGCGCGTTGGCGATATCGGTCGCGAACCGCGCCGTTTCTTCGGTATTCTTGGTCTTGAAGAAGGCGTAGAGTTCCGTCAGCGCGACCGCCACCGGCATCGCGCCGGGCTGCATGTCGGTCCACCTCGCCTTCTCGATCAGCTCGATGAGCGCATCGAACCGCTGCTCGCGCAGCAATCTGGTTATCTCGCGAATCTTTTCGCCGTCGGCGATATAGCTGCGGAACTTGGCGACGACGTCGGCCGGGAGATCGGCCGCCTCGTAGTGAAGCAGATCGAGACGCTGCATCAGCTCCTCCGTGGTCGCGGCATCGGCGCCCCAGTCGGCCACGAGCATGGCCAATTGCACCATGGAAGGAATGCGCTCGCCGAAGATGGGTAGCAGCTCCTGGCGATAGATTTGGCGGCCGCGCGTGAGATTGCCTTGGCGCAGCGCGTCCCAGAATGCCGCAAGCACGCCGTGGCGCGATTGCGATTTGCCGATCGCGCGCTCTAGGAACGACGCGTGCTGGCCGAGATCGAGCTCGCGCTGCGCCGCGGCCAGTCCCCGTAACGTAGTCTGGTCGACGATCATGTCGGTCGAGAGCGCCGACAACAGGCCGGAAATCAGCAGCGCATAGGGTCGCACCGGCTCGAGCCGGGACAGTTCGCCGGCGCGGTCCTCCAGCGCCCGCTGCAAAGATCGCCAGCGCAGCTTCATCTCGTCTGTCGGCATCGTGGTGCTCAAGCCAAGCTCGGCCTCGATGCGGAAAAGCTTACACCATGCCAGCATCTGCGCGTCGGCTTCGGATTCTCCGAAGGCGACGCGTTGCGGCAGCGCAGCGGCGATGACGCGGTCGGCGGTCGCCATGCAGGCGCTGTATTGTCCAAGCTGGGCGGTGAGCAACGGCTCGAATGCCAGGCACGCCCAACGCAGTGGATAGAGCCTGTGGTCGGCGGCGGCCGCCGCGTCCGGCGGCAATTCCTCGCGGATGCCGTGCAGCAGCTTGCGCGCCGCGAGCGTCATCTGGTGCTGCATCAGCCAGGGCACGATGCTCACCAACATCGTCAGCAAAGCCGGATCGCCAAGGTCGTTGTTGGCCGCGGCCTTCAGTACCGCCACCGCTTCGTCGAGGCGGTCGTGCTTGAGAGCTTCCAGCACCGAGAGCGCCCGCGCGGCGATCACCGCAGCGGGGTGCTGGCGGCGCAGGAACGGATTGTCGTTGTTGGTCTTGCTGAGCTGCGCCAGGCATCGGCCGCCGTCGCCCTGCCGCCAGGCCACGTAGAAGCGGGTGTAGACGACAAGAGGATCATGGCTCTCCTCCGCGATCCGCGACAGGTCTGCGGTGGCGGCGTCCAACTTGCCATCGCGAATTTGAAAAAGCGCCGCAGCGAGACCGGCGAGGCTCGCGCCTTCGCTGCCTGCGCTTTCAAATTGCTCCCATGCCGGCGGCGCAGCCGGCGATTGCGCTCCGAGGCATTGCGCAAGCTGGCCCATGGCGTGAGCCAGCCTGACTTCGCTGATGCACCCGCCGATCAACGCCTCGTCGGCCGGCTGAACGGGAATGCGCAGCAGTTCAGGAAGCGGATCGTAGGCCGGATCGGCATTCCACAACGTCATGTGAACAGCGGCGCGAACCGGCGCCGAAATGCTGTCGGCGAAATGGCTGAACACCGATGCGTTGAATTGGCTCAGTTCGTTGTAGCGCTTCTCTCTGATCAGCAGCGAGGCCTGTTCGACGGCGTTGGCCCTGGAAATCAGCGACGCCTCGATCTCGCGCAGACGCGTCCGGGCGGTGGCGCTTTCCACATGCTCGATGGCGGCGGCGAAGCGGGCGATCTCGTCGAGACTAAGCGTGACGTTGTGATCGGTATACGCGATCAGCCCAGTGAGCAGCGGCGCCCACCACGACCACTGTGCCGGAGCATTGGCCAATCGGTCGAGTGATGACGCGATGTTAAGCCTTGCGGCGGTCCAAAGCGTACGGTTCTTCGCTTTGATCTCCTGATCCTTTGACGATTCGCGAGGCGCGGCCGCAATACCGCCCCTGGCCGGCTCCCGGGTCTTACGTTCCGCATAGTCATTTTTCAGTTCCGTGACTTGGCGCTCTTCGTGGCGCAGATCGGCCAGCAACGTTTCCTTTTGCTCCTGGTACTGGCTTTTCGAGATTTTCCCCTTTGAACGCCGCTCGAGCAGGGCGTCGTCTCTCGCCTTGTAATCGGCGCGCAGCTGTTCGCGGTATTGTCGCTCATGCTCATCGCGGACATTGCTTGGAGCGTCGGCGGAGAGACCCAGCTTCGCCAGATACCCGTGAACGCCATCGGTCCTGCTGTCTCCGCCTCCGTCAGCCGCGTCACTGCCTGGCCCGGGCCATTCCCGTGTCGCTGCCACATGGGACAGCGCGTTCAAAACGCACGATTGCCAGTGTAGGTCCTCACCGGCGACGCTAGCCGGCAGCGGCGTCGCGCTGCCGTCGAGCCTCGCCAACAACTCCCTACCCTCGGCGAGCCGCCCGTTCCTGAAGGAGGCCAGGCTGAGCGCGAACCCGATGAGCGTCCGCGCAGCGCCGGCATCGGCGCCGGATTGCGACGAGAACCATTTGATCGCCGCTGCGCTGTTGTGCTCGAACGCATTGACGCCCCAATCGATCACCGCCGCATCACGTCGCTTCGATCCGCCCAATTCGCCGACCAAGCCGAGTGCAGCGAGCGCATTCTTCATATCGCCCCCGGCGACCGCGAGCTTGCCCGAGAGCAGGACTGCGGCGAGCCGGACCGCCTGTTTCTCCTCCTCCGCCAGCACCGCGATCGCCGGCTCATCCTGGTAAAGCCGCTCCGGTTGACCCACCGTCAGCCGCGCCCAGACCAGCAGACGGGCATGAGCCACCGAAGGAGCCGGCAACGCGTCGTGCGCCGGCAGGATGCCGAGGACGCGGCGTGCAAGATCGACCTCGGCCGCGTCGGCGCTTTCCACCGGGCGTGTGCCCGCGCCCATGCGCCCGCACTCCAGGATTGCAGCAGCCAGACGCTCGATCGCCACCGATTGCGCGTCTGGCTCATCGGCGGGCGTGCCCGGCTGTTCGTCGAGGCGCGCGCCGTCTCTGCGATGCAGTATCTCGGCCAGTCGAAGCTGCCGGCTCAGTCGCTGAACGAGGGCGCCGGCGCGGGCGACCTGGCTGGTCTTGTCGGCCGCGGATGCAAGATCCCAAAGCCGAATGAAATTGTCCGCATTGGGCTCCGCGATCCACCGCGACAAGTGATAAAGCGCGCGCAACGGCTTGCCCACTTCCGCTGCATTTGCGGCGAGGCTCCGCTCGTAAAATTCAATTGCCGCGGCGAGCTGGCCCTGCGTCACAAGCTCGCAGTAGGTCGATTCGTTCTTGCTGATGCGGCGGCGCTCGAGCCAGCTGGACATCGCCTACACCCTCACCGCCGCATCGCCCTTGGCGTGGTCGAGGAGGCGTTGCGCCATGTCGGGATTGCCGTTGAAGTGCCAAACGATGGCTTGCGCCAGCTCGAGACCTTGCCGTTCTTCGGACGCCTTCATCCACCTCATCAACGTCGCCGGCGGCAAGTCCTTCGCGACCTGCTGGGCTAGTTCGAACAGACCCTGATGAAAGCCCAGACGCCGCAAGCTCAGCGCCATCTCATCCCACGCAATCTCGTTGTCGCCCAGCGCCACGAGGCTCCGGGCGCGCAATTCGACCAGGGCGGCTGGCCACAGGTCGAACGGAATATCGTCGGTGTATTGCAGCGCCGAGCTCGGGCCGTCGTTGCGTAGGACCGGAATCCATTCCTCGATGATCGCCGACTTCCAGCCGGACAGGCGGGCCGCGCGCCGGTAGGCATCGGAGCTGTGCTTGAGGTGCTGCGGCAAGGCACTCCACAGCGCATAGGCACGGCCGAGCCGGTATTGGGTATCAACCTCGTACTCGTTGAGCGATTCGGCCTGCTGCAGTTCATGAACCGCGGCATTGCAATCGGGCGGCGATTGCAGCAAAGCGAGATCGGCGGCCATCAGATGGAGGCTCCGCGCGCTGATGCCGAACAGCCGCTCGTCGTAAGCCTCGCTGAAGTCGCGGTAGCAGTCCCGCGCCGCGTCTAGCTGTTGCCGCGGGCGGAAGCCGGCAAAGACGAGTTCCGGGGCCTGCTTCTCGACCAGTTCCTCGAGGCTTCGTATGACGCTGTCGAGCGACATCCGGTCGGCCGGCGGCGGCGCACACATGGTCCTTATGATGCCTGCCAGCGGAGCAAAGGATGCGGACCATTCGCCGAAGGCGTCGCGGTCCGACAGCTCGACGCGGCGACGCGCCAGTTCGAACGGCTCGTTCACGCCGGCGTCCGCCGGCGCGGTGACGCACATCGCCTCCAGCACGCGGCCGAGCGCGTAGACATCGCCGGCGGCGAGGAGGTTTTTTTGCATACCGCGCGTGCGCAGCACTTCCGGCGCGATGTAATGCAGCCAGCCTTCGTGAGGATATGGCAAGACCTGCGATAGCGGTGCCAGAACGCCGGCCAGCGTCGGCATGAGCACCAGCTGATTCTTCAGGCGAGCGACGCGGCCGGGATGGATCAAGAGCTGATAGATGTCGGCATCGTGCAGGAGTTTGAGCTGTTTGCTCAGCTCCAATGCAAGTTTCGCGGCCCGCCAAAGGCTCAGCGGTCCGTTCGACTGAACCAGCTCCCGCAATTGCAGGAGTTCCAACGGCTCGACGTCCGCACGATAGTGGATCCAATGGCGGTTCTCGTTCAGATCAGTGACGACCGACTGTACGACTGTGCCGGCCGCCTCTTGCAGGTCCCGCGGCTCGAAGACGTGCCACGCCACCGCGGTCGACAACGCCTTGGCGTAATGCCCGGGCGGTTCGTCTGCACAATGAAACAGATCGCCGTCGATGTCGGAACGGACAAGCGAGTTGGTCATCGGCCGCCGCTCTAATTCACGCCTTCCAGAAGCTTGGTCAGTTCCGGCAGATATCCGTCGAGCTTCTGACGGTCGCCGGCTCTCGCTGCAGTCTCTATCTGTGTCACCAATTGCACGAGCGATCCTTGCCGGTCGGCCGGGACCTGCATGAAGCTGTTGACCGCTTTGGTGTACAGCATCCGCAGGATCGGATTCATCATGCTGGCCGGGTCAGCCTGCGACCCCGGCGGCGGCGGGGGCGGCTGCACCGTAAAGCCGCCAAGCGGTGGAACTGTCGCCGCCGCCGGCGGCGCGCCGCTTTGCGACACCGCTGCGTCCTCCGCTAGCGGATTGGCCGACTGATTGATCACCGCGGTGAGTTGCGCCTGCAATTGTGCCTTTTTTCGCTCGAGTTCCTCAGGCTTGATCTTGGTGGTGTCAGCATAGTCAATCTTGCACGATACCTTCTGGCCGGTCTTCATGTCGGTTGCATACGCGATCAGGATGCCGTTCGAATCGAGGTCCAGTCCGACCTTGAGCGGCGTCTGCTCCTCGATTGGCGGAATCTCGATGTCGAATTGCCCGATCATGGCGTTGTGTTGCGGATCGATGTCGTTGCCCTCGCCTTGGTACACCTTGATACGGCTGCGCGTGGCGCGCTTGCCTGAGGAGAAAAACTGGTGCTCGGCATTGCAGGGGATGGGGGTCTCTTTGGCGATGATCGCCTGGAGAGTCTCTTTCTGCAGCCGGTCGCTGTAGACCGCGACGCTAAGTGAGTGGCCGGTGACGTCGATCAGCCCGATGCCGGGACCGGCCTCCGTGCCAGTGAGATCGGCATCCGCCGCCGCGAGGCTCGCGCCCATCGCGACAATCTCGTCCGGGTTGATGCCGCGGTCCTGTCCCCAGATCGGCGTATTCGGGAAACGCAGCTCCAGAACCTTGCGGACGTAGGGTATACGCGTACTGCCACCGACCAGAAGGACCGCTGTGATGTCGTTTTCGGTGTAGTTGTGCTTATCGCTCTTAGGCACTTTCAGCGCCTCGTCGACCCACTTCAAGGAATTCTCGAGCAGATCCTTGATCATCGCATCGAAATGTCTGCGCGTCAGGGCTTCGTTGAAAACGATCGGCCGGTTCTGGAACGTATCGACGGCCGCGATCTGAAACTGGTGCGCGGGGTCGTCGCCTTGCATGTTGCATAGCGCGATTTTGCCTTCTTCGGCGTAGAGCTTTAGGCGCATCTGCAGGGCACGGAGCTTCTCGTCGGTGAGGGTCGCGGCATACTCGGGATTTTTCGCTTTTACCCCGGCGATGACCCATTCGACGATCTTGTCGTCAAAATTGCCGCCGCCAAGCTGCGGATCACCGCCGGTGCCGATCACCTCGATCTGGCCAGAAATCATCTTGATCACTGTGATGTCGAACGTGCCGCCGCCAAGATCGTAGATGACAAACAGCTTTTCCTTCTCGTCGGCGCCCTCGCGCACGCCGTAGGCATAGGCCGCGGCGGTCGGCTCGTTGATGATTGAGAGGACCTTCAGCCCGGCGATTTCGGCCGCCTGTTTGGTGGCGGCGCGCGCCGGATCCATGAAATAGGCCGGGCAGGATATCACCGCGCCCGTCACCGGTTCACCCAGATCGCTTTCGGCAAGCTTCTTGATCTGATCGAGGATCATGGCGGAAATGTCCGGCGCCTTGAAGGTGCGGTCGCCGAGCCGGATATCCTCCGTCCCGCCCATCTTGCGCTTGACCTCGACGATGGTGTTGGTCGGAAACCTCGCCTGGTTGCGTTTGGCGGTCCAGCCGATCGCAATCTTGCCGTTCTTTTGCAGGCCGACGACCGACGGCAAAGTGGACCGCCCTTCAAGATTGATGATCTCGGGAACGCCGTTGACGCAGCGCGCGGCGGCCGAATAAGTGGTTCCAAGATCAATCCCAATCACTGCCATGATCGCGCTCCCTCGTGGCGATGCTAAGGATAAGGTCTAGTCGACTACGACCAGCGGATGCTGCAACAGCATGGTGCCGAATATCCAGCCGCGCCGGCGAACTGCGGTAATGCAGTTGCTGTGCGATGGCGGCGTCGGGTCTGTGCGCACGACAGCTTCGTGAACCTCCGGGTCGAACTCCTGCTGGCCGATATTGATCTCGACCGGCACGCAGCCCCACTCGCGGAGCACTTTTTCAAACTGATCGCGCGTGACCTGCAGCGCGTGCAGCCAGGACTCCCCTGACGCGGCACCCTTGGCATTTGCCGCCACGGCAACCAGGTCGTCGAGCTCGTTCATCGGCTTGAGCAGGTCGCGGAACAGCTTGGCGTACACGCCGGCCATCACACGCTGCGGACCGCCGGTCTGAAACTTCTGCAATTCGTGCACGACGGCGGCGTCGCTGTCGCGCAGCTGCACGCATTGCGCCTTGACCGCGTCGTAGAGCTGGCTTACCGCGGTGAACAGCTGACCAACCTGCTGACGCATGAACATGGTCTGGCTGTTGCCGTCCTGGACGGCCTTGACGATCTGGGCATAGCCGTCGCCTTGCTGCGCATCGGACTGCGGCACAGGCGCGGGCTCAATTTCCAACTTGGTCTCCGCCATGGCGTGCTAAAACCTTCCGTCCGGCTTACCGCCGGGAGCGGGCGGACGAGCGTCGTTGCCGGAGTTCTCGCTGCCGCCGCCGAGACTGGCCAGGAATCTGCCAAGCTCGGCAGGCTCCATACTCTCCAGGAACTTCTGCAGGTCGAATGCTTGTTCGGAAGCCGGGCGGCGGCGGCCGACATCCTGCACGGCGTCGTCGGCCGGGTCTTCCTCAAGATGATCGATCGTCAGCTGTCGCGGCTCGCTGAGGTGCGGATAATCGCGGTTCGATTGCACGGCGCCGCTCTCGGCGCGATGGCGGAAGTGCGGGCCGATCTGTTCGATCTCGGTTAGCCAGGCCTGCAGCTGGCACTGCCAATAGTCGCGGTTGGTGCCCGAGAGCCGGGCCCAAAGCTTGTCGGCCCACAACAGTCGGATCAGATCGCGCTCCGTGATGAGGCGCGAGACGGCGGCAAGGTTCGCCGGCGGGCCTTGCCCGGCCTGGCCCGACGGTAAGTCCGGGAAGTCGACACCGTCGGCGCAATGCAACGGTTGCCGCTGCTGCGGCTGCGCCTGAGGGGCGGCGTAGCCCCGCCCCGAGGGCAGCGCCTCGCCGGTGTTGACCCAGCGCTGCTCTATCCGCAGCAGAAGGTCCTCGCTCACGCGCGGCAGGGACCGTCGCTTGGACAGCAGCTCCCAAAGTTTATCGGGATCGCCGTCCAGGCCGCTGGCCATCTCGACCCAGCCGGGGGGCTCCGCCTCATAGCCGCCTTGTTTGAGCTTTCGCGCCTGAGCCAGCGCGGCGGTGTAGATTTCTTTCAGCTTGTTGAGTTCGGTCAGGTGCTTTTCCAACGCCGCCTTGATCACGCCGATCTCCGCCTCGCATTCTTCCTGGGTGATCTCGTTTTTCTTTTGCCTCTCAGCCAGCGCCGCGCATTGCTTCTTCGCTTCGTTCTTGTGGCTCTGGATATACTCATTGCTGCGTTTCCCAACGTCCTTGTCCGGAGCGTTGGGCGGAAGGCCCAATACATCGAAATAGCCGCCAGGCTCTCTGCCAAACGGGACCAGATAATATTCGTTCGACATGGCTTTCGTGCTCGGCGACGCCCGCCTGCTCCTGCAATGTCCGCAACGCGACCTGTTCCGCCCGGCTAACCAACCAGCAAACCACAGTTTACGTGTCACTCGCAAGGCGCGGTGCTACCCGGGAGCTTGCGGCTTGCGAAAATTTAATGGAGCCCGCTCGGGCGTAACCCTCTCCTTCCGGGTTGGAAATGAGACCCGGTCGATCGGATGCCACATATTCTTCGTGCCAAAGGCTCTCGCCGTTTTGTCGGTCGCCGCATCTACGTCGACCGCCGCACGCGTGGTTGCGCGCGATTGTTGGCGGGCAGACGTTTTGATAACCTCGCAGTGGTGTTTATGGCGCGGGAACGCGCCAGCGGCGAATGAATCTGCAGTCCGGCATCTGCCTCAGCTTGCGTGAAGGCCGCGCCTGCATATCGGAGCGACGATTGGGCTGAAATTCCCTCAGAGATGTCGCTGCTAAAGACTTGCAATGGGTCTTGCGTATGAATGCGACCAAAGCTTCGAATGCCGGACCCGCAATTGAGGCGCTCGATCAAAAACGAGCGGCGGCCCATCTGCGCGGGCTGTTGCGCGACGCGGAGGGATCACCGGCCGTCCGGCGACGGTCTTCGCCAATGCGCCGACTTGTTATAAGGATCGTGTGCGGCATCGCGGTGGTCGCGATTTGCCTCGTCGCGCTACAGAGGGCGATTGAATTCATGGAAGCCCAGGAAAGAATTAGGACTGAGCAGGCGAGGCTAAGGGTCGAGCAGGAAAGGATGAAGATCGAGCAGGCGGAGAGGCAGAAGCGGATCAAGCAAGCTGATCTCACGAGCTGGGACTTGGCCGCGCGGGTGCTGCTTGACAGCGAAGTCATGCCGGACGAGTCACGGCCGGGCCAAAGCATCCTGCGAACGCCTGAGCAGGTCCTCAAGCTCGATCAAAGCTTTCTGGCGCGTCGGTCCGGCTCGGGATGGCAGGATGTCTCGCCGCCGCAATCCGAAAACATCAGGACGATTGCCGCGACCTTTGTCAGCGGGTTGACAGCTCTGCATCGCATGCCGGCGCTCGAGGCCTTGCTGTATTGCCGGTCTGCGGTTTCGCTCAGCTCAAACTCTTCAGCCGTCGAGGCGTCGGTTCGCCTGTCTGTGGCATCGGAAACCGCCGCGGCATTTGCAAAGATGCAGACTGCCTGGGCGCCGACGCCGAAGGACGCGCCTCAAGATCACATCACCCAAATGAACAATCTGACCAGGAGCCGTGCGAAGGCCTTGGACGCCGAGATAGCGCTGCTGCGCTACCTCGTCGACAACCCTCGTGAGTGGACGCTGCCTGCTCGAGGCGATGTGCACATACCGATATTTTCCAAGGCCCCGTTGCAAGCGCACTTCAAGCAGCTTCTGGAAACGGAATCCAGCGAGGGCGCGGCGCTGCTGCAGAATTTGTCGCAATTGGTCGGACCGACGCTGGCGCGCCAACTCAAAGGCCTGCGGTAGCTTTGCGATCACCAAAATCTCGTCCTGGCGACCGCTCTGCTTTAGTCGCAAATCCTCCGCAGAGGGATTGCCCTGAATACTGAGTCGGATCGCGCGCGATCGTTTGAACACTTTTTTTGAGAATACGGGCAGTGGATTTGTTTCCGATAATGCCCCTTATCGGAACCAATCCAGTGAAATGTGCCTTTCTCGACTGGACACCAACTCATCGCTGTCACTGAATCGCAATTCCTTAGTGAGTCCGCGGTTCCCCATTCGGAGGTACCACAACCTATCTCCTCCCATCGCTCGCAAAAGCGCGATACTGTTCGAAGTGGACTGAGTCCCCTCAGCGTCGAGTCGTCGAGTTGACTGAGTCCCCCCACCACGACGCCGCAGAGCGCATTGGCGCTGATGAGTCAAAGATCAGTCCCTGGGAGCGTCGGTACATTCGGGATTCTTTTCACTCGAAATTGTCCGGTCGATTCACCAGCGAGTCTGCGCGTTGCCGGAGCGGCCGTTTCACGTCGGCGAAAAATGCACTCGGGAATGCTGAGTCCCCCTAGAGCGCATTGATCGCTAGTCAGGGGGCGGGCTGGCGCGTTCCCCGTTCTGGCCAGATTGTTCAGGAAGGACCCGGAAGCATTTCCAGTTACGTCGCCGGCCTCACCGGGTTGCGTACAGTCGGTGAGACGAAAGCGAATCCTCTGCCGGCGAAAGCGAATCCCCTGGCTCGGGTATTGTGGCCTGTTTCCGCATGGGCACCCCAAGTGACTCACGCGACTCAGATTTTCGGTCGCGATTTCCGACGTGAACCGAAAGCGAATCCTCTTGCGATTCAGTGGATTGGGTAATTTCTTGCGCTGGCGCGTTACCCCCAACCCGAGGGGGGTGGGGGAAGGACCCCCAACCTTTCTCTCAACGTGAACCGCGCGGCCATCGATATTATGACGGACCGTCATGATATCCGCGCAACACATTGAAATTTTGGCCCTTTTAGAAACGTGCCAAAAACATCCAAGGAACGTTGGCGTTCGTACGATCGCCTGCACTGACACATCCGGCGCGACGTTCGGTTAGTACGGTATCGCGCGCGCACACGCGCACGCGCGTAACGGAGGAACCGTTTCTCCTGCCGGATGTGTCAGAGGCCTGATCGCAACGTTTATCGTCTAGACGGAGGCCATAAGAAGCCCGTGCATTCGTTTTCGTGAGAGACGCTAAGCCGGTGTGCGTTCCAGTCATAATGCGACCTCGTCTTCCGAAACTCCAAGCGTCGCAGCGGTGAGCAGTCGCAAACCGAAGAAGCCACGCGCTCCCTGCCCGCCTCGACCTTTTCGAACGCCGATGCTGCCCCCCCGGTCCTCGAGCCGCTGGGAAAACTTTTTCAGAGAGCCGACATATTCGCCGGATCGATCGGCCCACGATTTCCACGAGCGAAACAAAACGGTGGAGGTTTCAAAAGCGCTGCTGTCTCGTTCCGCGACGTCTTCAATCCACGCGGCGAGCGCGTCTTCAGCTTCAAGATATGCCGCCGTCGCTGCCTGCACAGCGGTCGGCGGTGCGAGCCCGCGCTGTAACCAATCTGCGCAACCCACGATCGCCCACGCAAGAATGCCAGGCCATTCGACCTTGAGCTGATCGGCAAGTGTCTCGTCTCGTTCTTCCAAAGGAATGGTCACAGTGAACGGCAACAAATAAAAGCGCCGGCGTATCGCCTCATCAACGGAACGAAGTCCGGGTTTGTGATTTCCCGCGATGATCAACTTGAAGTTCGGTGTGAATTCAAAAAAGTCTTGGCGCATGAAACGCGCCGCGATTCGATCTCCGCCGGTCAGAGATTTGATCTTAGATTCCGCCCAACGGCGGCCTTCCTCGGTCTCGACCGCCGTCACCATTCGTGCGCCGCGCAGCGCGGCCAAATCGGTCGGATGACGTTCGGTCGCGGACGCCGTGAAAGTCTCGATCGGACTTGTGCGGTGATAATCGCCGGCACATCCGGTGATCGCATTCAGGAAAGTACTTTTTCCGTTGGCGCCCGTGCCATACAGGAAAAACAGAGCGTGCTCTGACACTGACCCGGTTAGCGCATATCCGCAAACGCGGCGTAAGAATTCGATCAATGCGGCGTCGGCCCTTGTTATGCGCTCCAAGAAGCGAAGCCATATCGGAATGGGGCAGCGCTCATCCGGCGCGACGCCTGTAATTTTCGTCATATAGTTTATGGAGCGCGGCGGACGCATTACCCCGCTGCGTAAATCCACTACGCCTCCAGGCGTGTTCAGCAGCCACTGATCGACATCCCATTGTTCGACAGTCGCGGCGAGACGACGATCCGCCCTGGCAAGGCCCTCAACGGCTATGCTTGTCTTCCGGCTGGCAATCGAGACCGCCACTTTCGGCTTATCGCACGCCGCCGACGCCTCTCGGCAAATCCGTCGCGCAAGGTTGACAACATACAGCGTCTCGTCAAAACGCCATCGAGTGCCCTCCCAAGTGAGCCAGCGGTTCCAGGCTGCTACGTACCGAAGTCGATCGGCATGCATCTCCGCAAAGCGCAAAGCTAACGCTTCGTCGCTAAATTCGGGAGATCGCGTCTCCCCGTCCTCGAGATCGATTTGACTATCGTCGCTATCAATCGGTGATGCTAGGGCTCGTTTTAGCATTTCCTGTACCGACTCTTCACCGAGCCGAGCCACAATGCCCGCGGCCTGTGCGGTGGCGTAAAGCCTGTCGACGATTTCCGCTTGAGAAACGCTCGGACCGACTAGTCCGAACGCATAACGGGCGCAAATTTCGAACGCAGCGGGCTTTTCGGAGAGGGCCGCCACGTGTACCGAGTTGGCGAATGTTCGAAATCTGTCCGCAACATCCGGAGGCAGCAAGGAGCTCGACATCATGCCTCGCCAAACTCTCGAAATTTAACTCCCACTATATTGATGCCCACAGTCGCCGCACTCAGATGCGCATTTCGATCTCGGACTTTGGCGACTTTGTCCCACGATCGTCGTCCTGGCCGCTCGCGATCATCTTCGATCTTGAATGACGCCGCCATTCTGCACAGCATCGACCATGCGCCGGCGGCGCGGTCGTAGCGCATGGTCATGATCAGATCGTAGAGCTGCGCGCCGCGAAGCGCCCGGCGATTGTGAAACTGCGTTCTGCAATTCGTGCTGCAGAATTCACTGGTGGCGCGCTGGGCGGAAAAAGAGTTTCCGCATTCGCGGCAATTCTGACTAGGCCGCATGTTCCTGACTCCCGCGGGCGAGATTCAACGGCTACGGCCCCTTTCACTTCTGTCTGGCAGTTTTGGCGCTGCCGGCCATGTCGAGCATGCGATCGAAGGCGACCTTCGGCACTCTGATCAATTTGCCAATCCTGATCGATGGGATCTCACCGCGCGCAACGGCCTCGTATGACGCATTACGGCTAAGCCCGAGCATCGCGCCCGCCTCAGGCACCTCGTAGACGACGCGTTCAGGCTTTTCCTTCACAGGGGCTCTCCCGAAGTTGGGACTCGGTAGTGCAAACTCACACTAACCGCAGCTAATCATGAACGCAAGTGCACACTAACGCTTGCCAGGCCTCAACGAAGCTGGTAGGGGCTAAAAAGCACTCAAGGACATTGCGATGTTGAGTTACGCAGAGGCCGAGACCCTACTTGCAAACATGTATCGGGCGAGTGGCAAACCGCAGGCCGGCGCGTTCCGCGGTCGTTTAAAACATTTCAAGCGATTGGGCGTTCCTTTGGGAGTGAATCCCGGACGCGGACGAAAAATAGCCTATGGGCGAAATGAAATTTATCAGTGGTGGTTTTGTCTGGAGCTTTCGGAATTCGGCATCGACCCCTCGATAATCGTAAAAATTGTGCGCGCATACTGGAGCCGCAGGATATTTCCTGACTTCAATGAAATGAGGAAAAAGCTGAACGCCGACGATTTTTATTTTTTTCTGCCGACGGAATTCATGTCGGCCAGTTGGTCGCCAGCAAAAAAATCTATTCGGGGTATCAGTGATCGCGGTCTTGGTTGGGGTTATCTGACGGACGTACCGATGAAATGGCCAGACGCCAAAGAGCGATTTGCGGACGTGATTAAACCGGTAAATCGGCTTTTGATTTTCAACGTCAGCGCAGGGCTACGAGAACTCGAAAAGGCATTTCAGGTCAAATTGAATGAAGGGAATCAGAAATGAAGGGGCACCTCCGTAGACGAGGCGAAAAATCATGGGAGTTAAAATTCGATCTCGGCACAGATCCCCTCACTTGCAAGCGCCGAATTCGATATCAGAGTTTCAAAGGCTCAAAGCGTGACGCCGAAACCGAACTGGCGCGGCTCCTCTCAGAGAACGCTGCCGGCACTGGCGTCGATCCGAGCAAAGCTACACTCGGCGAATTCCTCGACCGTTGGGATCGTGATTGGGCGGCCAACAACGTCGAAGGCAAGACAATCGAACGGTACCGCGAATTGATCGCGCTCTACGTCAAGCCGCACCTGGGCAACGTTCGCATCCAAAAACTGCGGCCGGTCAACCTCAACGAGCTTTACGCCAAATTGTTGCGCGAAGGCGGGAAAGGCGGCCGGGCGCTCGCGCCGCGCACGGTCGGCCATGTGCATCGCCTCCTGCACCGGGCGCTCGGCCACGCGGTGACGTGGGGCATCGTTTCGCAAAATGTCGCCTCAGTCGTCAATCCGCCCAAGGTCCCCGAGGCCGAACTTACGATATTGAGCGAGGATCAGATCGGATCCGTGCTGCGACACCTCAACGGGCGCACGCTCAGGCCGATCGTTTCATTCCTTCTTGGCACAGGCTGCCGTCGCGGCGAAGTTCTCGCCCTGCGGTGGAAGGATGTCGACTGGAAAGCTTCGCGGGTGCGTATCGAGCACTCCGTCGAACAGACAAAAAAAGGTGGCCTGCGTTTCAAATCGCCAAAAACAAAAAACAGCCGCCGCAATGTTTCTATTTCACCCTGGCTGCTGGCCGAACTTCGGAAACACCACACCCGTCAGCAAGAGCGCCGACTGTCGCTAGGCATAGGAAAAGCACCGGACGAGGCGCTCGTTTTTGCAAGGTGGGACGGCTCGACCCGCGCACCCCACTGGCTCACTCAAAAATTCAGCTTGGCAGTCGCCGATCTTAAAATCGATTGCACGCTACATGCGTTGCGACACACCCACGTTTCGCAGTTGATCGCCGCCGGCATGGACATTTTGACGATCAGCCGGCGGCTCGGACACGCCTCGGCCGCCATCACGCTGCGGGTCTACGGTCACCTATTCACCAACACTGATGCGAGGGCCGCCGAGATTATGGAGGCTGCTTTTGCCAAGGTACGCATCGATTGATCTTTTTGGGTGTCGACCGGGAATGTCCGCTCTAATGGTAAGTCAGACACCCAGATTTGATCGGCGCGGGGTATTTGCGACTGAAGGATTGGAGCAATAGGGACTCGTCGGACTGGCAATCGACGTCAGAGGCGGGCACATCGCGTCAACTCGCTGTCGCATTGCAATGGGTCGCTTTCGGAGCGAAGCGGACATGAGCCGGTAGGTAAGATCAATTGCATCGGTAGCGATTGACCCAACTCGGACGCAGAGGGTGCATCGCAGCAATAAAGACGATGTTCCTCATCGGCGACGTTCTTTCACGTCGTCGAATGCTTCATCGGTCAGAAGGCGACGGCGAATTCCAATTTCTGCACCGGGCCCGCGTCCATGCGTCCGACAAGCCCGTAGATATCCCCGAGCACCCATAAGTCATCAACCTTCTCGCCATCGAAAGTGAAGATGGCCGCGCCGCTCCACCACACATGCTTGCCCGTCGGCGCACAGCCGAAGAGGGGCTTGCGATGACGACCGTGGAACCTCAGCTTTCCAGCGACCCAAGTGTCTTCTTCAATCAGAGCGAGGACATCGGATGTGTAGTCTTCGAGCGTATCCGTCACCCAGCGCACATAGTCCGCGAACCGGGTATGACCAATCAGAACCGGGCCCAAGGAGCCGCGAAACGTGAAATTTTCGTGGAAGATTTCGGGAATAAGGCGTGTGTCCCCACGGTCCCACATCTCCTTGTAGAATTTCCGGACCATGTTCTTCTGCGGGCTCAGTTTCGCTCGATCGAGATCGATCTGCGTTTCCGGGGAAGCCGGCATGCGTTTCTCCTTGCGATGCACCGGCGGCGCAAGAGCCGCCGGGATGCCATGTGCCCCCGTTAGGCTTTAATCCAATCGTATCTGCCAACGCCCTGGAGAAGCAAAAAACGACAATCTGTTGCTCCATGATTTGAAACCGCGTGGGCGTTTCCTGGTGCTAAATGATAACGCTCGCCGACGCCGAGGGTACGTTCACCCCCAGGCGCACGCGTCTCGACGGTTAACGTGCCGCTTAGTACGAAATAATGGTCCGTGGTCTCACTGTGGAAATGCCAAGGGATAACCTCGCCGACAGCGAGCGTGAAAATGCGCGCTTGAACGTCCCTTGAGGCCACAACCGTCTCGACGTTTTTGACGGCATAATTCGCGTTGGTTGGCTGCACATCCGTGGACATGGCATAGTTCTCATTTTCGGTCTGTGCGGGGTGCGGATCGAATGTTGCGGCCGCGCACAAATGCGTCTCCGTGATCTGTCCCTGTGGCATGGCATCAGTTACCGGTAGCGGGCGCCAGCACGGCGATGTCGATGCCGGTGATTGGATTGACGCCGCCATCGGCGGCGATGGGCCGGCCCTTCGTTTCCGGCAGGAAAAGCAACGCGACAATGGCGAGTCCATAGGCGCCGGCGGTATAGACGCCGATGGCGGTTCCGAGTGGGAGCTTCGCACTCAGAATGCCCACCAGCGCCGGAAAGAGCGCGCCGACGCCGCGCCCGAGATTGTAGCAGAAGCCTTGTCCTGTCCCGCGTACCGCGGTTGGAAACAGCTCGGCGTAGAAAGCACCTGTTGGCGCGAACATGGCGTTAGCACAGAAACCGAGCGGAAAACCTAGCACCAGCATCACCTCGTTGGTGATGGGTGCGAAGGTGTAGAGGCACACGACGATGGTTGAGAGGGCGGCGAAGATGAGAAAAGTGCGCCGCCGCCCAATCCAGTCGGCGAGGTGCGCCCCTGCGAGGAAGCCGCAGAAAGCGCCGAAGATGATCACTGCAAGATAGGAGCCCGTAGCCAGAACCGAGAGCCCCTTTTCGGTCTTCAGATAAGTCGGCATCCAGGTGGCGACGGCGTAATAGCCGCCCTGGAGACCCACGGCGAACAGCGAAGCGGTGAGCGTGGTCCGTAGCAGATCGGGCCGGAAGATAGTGAAGAGCTGGGAAAGTCCGGCCTTGGGCCGGGTGTGCCGATTCGCCGTGAAAACGTCGGATTCATCCACGAACCGCCGGATATAGAAGATGAGAAGCGCAGGCAGGACGCCAACCCAGAACATGACTCGCCAGGCGAGGTCCTGTGGCAGCAGGGAAAAGACGAGGGCAAACAGCAGCGCGGCGCATCCCCAGCCGACGGCAAAGCCGCTGTGCACACTTCCGGAGGCGCGGCCGCGATATTCCGGCCTAATGACCTCGGCTATCAGCACCGCGCCTGCCGCCCATTCGCCACCGAAGCCCAGACCCTGGAGGCTGCGGAGGATGAGCAGATGGACGTAATTGTCGGCGAAGCCGCTCAGAAAGGTGAAGATGGCGAACCACGCTACCGTGATCTGTAACATCTTCACGCGGCCGAAGCGATCGCTGAGGGCGCCCGCGATCCAGCCGCCCGCCGCCGAAAACAGCAGTGCGATCGTACCGACGTAGCCGGCCTGAGCCTGCGTCATGCCCCAAGTCGCGATCAGAGCTGGGATGGTGAATGAGTAGATCTGGAGATCGAACGCATCGAGCGCCCAGCCGCCAAAGCAAGCGGCCATCGTGCGTCGTTCGCGCGCGGTCAGGTCCTGCCACCAAGCTTTCATGATGAAATTCCCCCTTTGTCCGGAACGGCAGATCTCAGGTCTGCGCCAAATGATCTTTGCCAAGACAATGGAACGCGGCATTAATGCTTGAAAATATGGAATATCGCCCGATAATCGGGCAGATTTGCACTCTTTCTGCTCCCGGGCACATTGAGCGCGCCGCAATGAAACCCTCCCTCACGGATTTCGATTGGACCGATCTGCACGTCTTCCTGCGGGTGGCGCGTAAAGGTCCCATAGCGACCGCGGCGGATCAGTTGCGGCTCGACGTCACGACGGTCCGCCGCCGACTGGCGGCGTTGGAAGAGGCCATCGGCATCAAGCTGTTCCTTAAGAGCGGCCGATTGTTGCAATTGACAGCAGAAGGTCAGCGCATTTATTCGATCGCGTCTCAGATGGAGGAATTGAGCAACGAGATTGCGCGCGACGCCACCGATGCGGCGCGCGAACTGGCCGGTGTCGTGCGCGTTTCGACGATGGAGGCCTTCGGGAGCTTCTATCTAGCCCCGCGCCTGAGCCAATTCGTCAACAGGCATCCGCAGTTGTCGGTACAATTGGTCAGTGCTCAGCACGTCCTCAATCTGTTAGAGCGCGAAGCCGACGTATCCATCAACATGGTCAACCCGCCGCGCGGCCGCCTGCTGGTCCGTAAGGTGGGTCAATACAGCGTGGGACTTTATGGATCGGCGTCCTACCTCGAAGCCGCCGGCACGCCGAGAACTCGAAGAGACCTCCAGGATCATACATTTGTCACCTATGTGGACGAACTGATCTCGGTACCTCACGTCCGATGGCTCGCTGAAGTGATCGAGAAACCGAAGACGCGCTTCGCCTGTACCAGCCTCGTGGCGCAGTACAACGCGGCCTGCGCGGGCTCTGGACTCGTCATGTTGCCGCATTTCATGGTTGGGCGATCGGATGCGCTTTCGCGGGTGATGACGACAGAGATCAACCTTATCCGCGAATGGTATTTGTTGGTCCACCAGGACCTTCAAGCGGTGCCGCGCATTCGTGCCGTGATCGACTTCATCAGCACCGTGATGCGGCACGATCATGATATCTTGATGGGCTGACGCCCGCGACCGTCCTTCGACGGCGAGCGGCGATGACCATGGCGCGGCTCTGGCGCGATCACGGGAGCCACGGCAGCCCGCGACCTCTCGCGTGGCCAACCGCCGCGATTACCCTAGGCGTTCCGGCAATCGCATCCTATCCAAGCGAGGCCTTGCTCGATGAGTTGCAAGCATGACAATCAATTTCGAAACCGCCCCGACTTTGTTGCAGTGCATGAGTCTCCTGCTGGCCCTAAGCGACGCTTTCGTAATTTCCGACAAACGGTCACTATCGGTGGGGAAGCGGACATTGATCCGCGCCAGCGCCGAATGACTCGGTAGCGTTTGACCCAGAGCGGACTTTCGCCATCATCATGATATCGTCTCGAACACGATGCTTGTGGTCGCGATGTCAGGGAGGGCGGTGAAGCGAAGTATTCGGGCGTGGCCCTAACTTTCTGACAGGTTCGTCGTAATTACAGACATTTTCTGTGGTCTAACTATTCTGGGCATGGAGACCCATGTGTGGAACATCACCGGCACGACCCGTGGTCAGGCGTCGGTGGCTGAGAGTTCTGTAACGCTCCCGCCTGTAAAGGGAGCGTTTTGTGACCACCCGGAAAATTAGCCTTAAACCAGTCACCGCGCCATCCCGGGTATCGCTTTGAAAGCGCCGCCCATACTCAAAGCTAGTGACAAGTCCGTGGATTACACTTGCGGGCAATGCGGCACCATTTTGCTGCATGCCGAGGAGGACCAAGTCCACGGCGTCCTGATCCATTGCGCGAGCTGCGGATCATACAATTCAACGGACGCTTAGGCCGCCTCGGTCTTTGAAAATCCGTACAGGCCGTCTCGACGACGGCTTCATCATCACTGATCTTTGGAACTAGGTTCCAACGCTCAGCCGATTTTGAGGGATGTTATTTAATGGATATGAGCCAGCCATCTGACCATAAGGCGCCTGTCGTTGAACCTCCGACGACTAATGAACAGCCCGATGACCTAACGGGACGTGCGCTGCGCCAACGCATTCGCCAGCAGGAACTTCTTGCCGAACTGGGAATGCTTGCGCTGCAACGCACGAGCTTCAGCGATATGCTCAATCACACCGCCCGTATGACGGCGGAGGGACTGGGCGCCGAATACTGCAAAGTCCTGGAATACATACCGGCCGAGAACCGTCTCCTAGTTTGTGCCGGTGTGGGCTGGGAACCGGGTATTGTCGGGTCGGCAAGTGTCGGGGCCGATCTGGCCTCTCCTGCTGGCTATGCGTTGCGCACTGGCAAGCCCGTTATTTCAAACCACCTCGAAAACGAGCAACGTTTTAGAACGCCGGAATTGCTTACCCAGCACGGAATCCACCGGGCGATGAACGTTATTCTGCAGGGTGACGGCGCGCCGTTTGGTGTGCTGGAAGTGGACAGCAAATCTGAAGGCGAGTTTGGCGAGCGCGACATTTCTTTTTTGCAAGGCGCCGCAAACATCCTCGGTATGGCAATCGAGCAACAGCAATATCAACGCAAACTGAAAGTCGCGCTTGATCGTCATCAAGTTTTGCTCAAGGAAGTCAACCACCGCGTCAAGAACAGCCTACAAGTGGTTTCGGCGATGCTTGAAATCCAAGCTCACTCGGTCGGTGACCCGGCCTTAAGTGAACGACTCAACGAGGCGTCGAGCCGCATCAATGCCGTTGGTCGTGCTTATGAGCGTCTCACTTATAATGCCGACTATGAAAATATCGATTTGGTCGAGTATCTGAGCCAAATCATCGGCGACCTGCAGCCCACCGTCGCTCCGTGCAAGATCGAGTTTGATGCGCCCGACGAAATTCAGTTCGCGGCGGATCGCGCTATTCTTGTTGGGCTTATCATGAACGAACTCATTTCAAATGCGGGGAAGTATGCTTATCCCGATTGTCCCGGCGGACCGATCTGGGTGCGGTTGGCTCAACCGGACGATCGATCAATTTTGGTGTCGGTCCGCGACGAGGGTGCTGGTTTGCCGACAGGCTTTGATCCAACGGCGAGCAAAGGGTTCGGCACGCGCCTAGTCAACGCACTTTCCAAGCAGTTGGGAGCTGAACTGAAGCGTCCAAAGTCTCCCGTTGGCACCGATTGCGCGCTGCTTGTTCCACTTCAAACGGCAACGGCTGAATGATTGCGTCGGCGTCGGCTGCTGGCCCAAAGCTGACGTGCAATGGCAGCCGACTAAATGTCTGCTTGCGGCGGACATTGACAGTCGCACCTATTCGGCGACGATCCGGCCGTGGGCTTCAAAGGCCGCAAGATGGAGAATCAACGCCGCCGGCCCGCCGAAAGGGAAGCGGCTGCACGGCGCGCGACCGACACCTCAAGTGCTTGAGGACGCTGAGCGCCTGATAGCCGCCTGGAACGAGCGCCACTTGAGCCGCGCCACGCGTGGATTTAAGTAGGCGCGTTGACGAACACTGCAAGAACGAAAATGGGGGGTCTCCGGTGGCAATCCGGTGGCAATTTCCACCGCAACGCCCTAAAAGCCCCCGAAAGCCGGGTTAGCTCAGCGGTAGAGCAGCGGTTTTGTAAACCGTTGGTCGGGAGTTCAATTCTCTCACCCGGCACCAATTAAATCAAAGACTTAGCTTGGTTCCTGAATGGCATTCCAGATCGACCGTCATGCCAAAGGTACACATTGGGGTACACAGACCAAAAACGCGCTGGGAACACCGCTGGTGCGCGTTCCGGCGGGGTGGTCCACAGGAAGGCTGGCGGGCGGCCAAAAAACACACCTAGCGCGGCCGGCGGACGCGCAAGGCATGGAGCGATGACTGCACGCAGCGGGCGGATAAATTGTCCCCATCAAATAGTCTTCGGAATTTTTGCGGAAAATTCCTTGAGTTTAGCAGCTAACGCATCGAACCCATTTTTGACCGTTAGAATGTCTTTTGTAGTCATAGCCATTTTAGTTTTTTTGCGATCCTTATCTTTAAATTTCTCATTCGGGTCCGCATAATTTGATCACACAACAGTCATCATCGCAGCGTTCAATGCTTCACGCTCGGCTGTACGCGCCCCCCTTGTCCTATGGCTGGGCGGGCGGCCTGACCGACCGAAAACCCAGCAACGGCCGGTCGGCCGCTTTTGCTTGAAAAAAAATCTGCGGGGCCGTGCGGGCGGCCCGTGGAAGATTGCCCCGCGACTTCGATTAGTTTGGAAAAAGGCCAGCGCCCGATAGTGCCGTTTCGGTTAGCTCGACAAGCCCGTATCCCAAAAGCGCCATCCAAGCCACGGTGGCTGTCAATCCGACGCCCAGAGCCGCCATGGGCCAAATGGCACGAAATCGCGAAATTGGGTGGGGTAAGGACGGGACGGGCTGGGCGATAATCTCAACAGTCATCTTATCGCCTTGCCGCTTGATTGAGCGCGGACCTAAACTTGGCGCGTGTTGCCGGGATTTGTCTGGTCAAAATTGACCACTCTCAAAACCCGGCCAGCGCCAGTTGCCTACATGAAGCCCAACACCCACATAGTTAACATCACCAACAGAGGCTCCGAGCCAGGCGTTGGTGGCTGAGAGTGTAGCGCTCCCGCCTGAGATGGGAGCGCGCTGTGCGCTTAGTGCTTTTAACCGCTCTGGCGGTTTGGATCGCGTTTAATTTCCTCTTTGTCGTGTGGATGCGTTGGAGGGCAGGCGCCCCCGGCCTACGCAGTTTGCGCGAAGGCGAGCGTATCAACCATGAGATCGAGGCTCATCCGAGCGGGATAGGTTCGTCTTGTCGCGGACGATGAAAGCAGGCGTCGTTATGTTCCTCGATCGACCATGGCGGTGGAAAACGGCGCGGCTTCACTTCGGGCGACATTCAACGCGCTACAATATCATCATTTGCGAGTTAAAAGACGACAGGAGGCGTTCGATGCGAACTGTCCGGTACACACCGTTCCACAGCCAGCGGCTCCCGCAATCTTTTCTCGCCCTATTTCAAGAAACTCTTGCAATTTTTTCAAATCAAGACCGGCCATAGCCGCATCAAACGCACTATTAGTCCGAAAAACATTTGGACAATGTTCTGTTGTTATTCTTGCCAAAGCGACAGCGATATAAACATCATCTGGGTCACCCTGCACTGGCAAAGCCAGCATGAACGAAAACAACATTGCCGCCGCGTATTTCATACTGCGCCAACTATGGCGTGCGTCTTGTGCCGCTGATCGAACCTGAGCACGGTCTCAAGTTTCATCACGTCGATGCCAATCCGCTTCGCCAAAATTCGCAGCCATGGCCAGCCACGCCTGCGCAGAATTACTATTTATCGTAGAGACATGCGCTACGCCCGTCTGGAAGACGGACATTTGCAATGCACGGATGGTAAGGGATCTTCCTTTCTTGGTCGGGAGTTATTCTCAGAACATACACGTCTTTTGCCGCAGTTGGCTTTTTTGTAGATTGGTCAGAGGGTTTCTCAGGGGCGCGCTGATCGCTTTGGGCGTATCCAATCGAGACGATTGCAAGAGTGACAAAAGCCGACATTGCGATGATGATTACTGAGCGCATGGGAGCAATCTCCACTTGCGCCCCTCATGATGATTAAGAGAACGAACCGACAATTTGTTCCTAGATGAAAAAGTTCTCTAAAGCGGCCGGATTTCAAACTGTCAGTGGTCGTTGCGAAGCAAATACTCTGTGCCCCGTCGCGGGAGAAATCTGATCAAAATCGACCAGTTTTCAAATCCTGCTACTTCGCTTTTCAACACCAGCCCACTGCCAACTGAGGCGGCCTATTCCGTGGCGAGAGCGTCGATATACTGCGGCTTTCTTGACCATCCAAGGGTTTGCGCCGTGTTGGTTTGGAAGTCGGGCCGCGATCACTGGCCTGGAAAGACCACCGACATTCAGTGGGTCGCAGTGGACCGGACGTTTGTGGTCGCATACATCCGTTGGCAGAAATTCCCCGACAGCGGCCCGGCCTATTCGTGGTGGTTCGACCGCGAGGCGCCCGATCTGCATCACGCTTACACTGCGGAGGAATGCAAGGCTCAGGTCGAGGTTGCTTGGCGCGCATGGCATAAGATGCCCCGATTTGGGCTATGGAAGCAGTGGCCGACCTAGGCGGCTTTAGCCCGATTTCCAAAAGGGGCCACCCTCAATTTCAAAAGGGACCAGTCGGGATGGAAAGGGGCCAGCACCCAGAGGCCTAAGGGAACGTTCGACGAACCGAGAAGGGTACCGACCTTCCCAAAAATCGCTGTTGGGAAGCCTATGGGAGGCGACGATTAGTAGCCGCCTCGAGCGGGTTCGCGGCCGTGCCAGAGCGAATTGGGAACAAGGGGATGCGGGCAACTAAGCTCCGAAAACCAAAAACCCCCGCCCGTGGTCGCGGGCTGGGATTCTTGTACGCGCACACGCATATACACAGACACGGGCCCTCCCGTCCTACTGAGTTATCGTTCGTGCGCTGGTTCAGTGGCGGTCGTCACGGCGATCGTCGTGATGAGGGCGGTGTCCTCGAGTGGACATATAGAGGGCACCGTGGTCCGGATGACGGTGTCGCTCACCGACGCCAACGCCGACGTTGCCGACCCCGACTTCGACCTGCACGCGCCGACCCGCCGCACAAGCGATGAACCGCAATGCCGCTTCCCGTCGCCGTGGACGGCCGAAGAAAGCGGCGAATCATTTCATGTCAAAGACGCGAATGGACAAATCCCTTGGGGGCTCTGCTTTTGCGGAACAATCGCCGCCTGCGACTTCTCAAAAAAAAGCCCCAAGCAGAATAACGCCTCTTGGGACTCTTAGTAAGTTCTCGGCTTAGGTTCTATCACTGGGCCGCGTGGTCTTGGGGGACCTGGAGCTGCCCGGTAGGACTTTTTTAACCAAATACAAACTAGTGCCGCCAGCCGCAATTCGTATCAATGCGGATCACACGCATGCTGGACCCTAATTAGCGAAACTGAATGTCCCAATTAACCAGCGAGTAATTACAGACAATAATTCACAGGGGCGCGTGTACGATTCCGCACATATCGCTCGACGTGGAACCCGTAGCGGCGCACCGTCTGATTCGATTGGCCGCCATCGCAAGGCGCTCAAGACCCTGACAATCCGGGAGTGTCCTCAATTCGCCGGCGGCGAAAGGAGATCACCCATGTCTATAGTTCTCCGCTCAAGCGACCCGTGCCCAAAGTGCAGTAAGGGCAAAATGCAATCGGTTATCGAGGCACATCCAAGTCGGCCCGATCTTGCACTCCACAACTTCCACTGCGCGGACTGCGGGCCTATAAAAACTGAAGTTCTCTCATTGAAGCCGCCCGCGCGCCCGTCTGACGTGGCGGCTTAGAGCCGGTACAAATTCAAGCACGACCCTCACTGTGTGGGGGTTAGTTCCTGATCCATTTTTCCGCGCCGCGTGATGCACAGCTTGTAATAATCATGCCGCAAATTAGCTACGGCCGTCGTGTCTGGCAAAGTGCTGGGATGCGCCCGCAAGGCCATATGCTGGCATCCCTTTTCGAGGTCCTTATTGACCTCCGCCTGCGCCGGTACGGCGACAGCCATTCCGGCCACGACAACCATAATCCAAAACAATTTCATCATATGGGAAGTCTCCTTTGATGCCGCTGGCGTTATTTACCGCGCACCGCATCCTTTAATCCACCGATCGCGTTTTGCACTTTGCCGGCAGCCTTGTCGGTCTTGCCATCGGTTTCCAGCTTCTTATCGCCAAAAATCTTAACGGCGGTCTCTTTCACCGCTCCCTTGGCCTGCTCTGCCGAGCCTTTGATGCGATCTTTGTCCATTGCCGTCCTCGTTATTTGTTTGTTTGGTGTCTGAGACAACGGACTCATCGAGGTATCGTTCCAGATAGCGTGCTGGTCAATTCTATACAGACTACAGAAACAACAAACGCGCACTCTGATGAGCAGCGGGACGGCGAGCGTCCCGAGCTTGCAAGCTTTTTCCCAGGAGCTACGCCGCGGTCGGCCGATGAGCTACGCCGCGGTCGGCCGATCGTGCGCATGAAGCTGGATACGATGGCGCCATGAGCGCCCTACGCAGGCGTGCGGACTGGTCGCAGCGGTTGCCGCAGCCGCTGGGAGGAACTGAATGAGGACAAGCGCATTTGATAAAATGCTCTGGGTCGCGAGAGCGGCTAGTGCGCATCGCGGGTCAGTGGTCGCGGGTCAGTGGTGGAGGCGCCCATGAAAAAAGTCGCGTTTGTTGCTGCGCTGCTCTTAGCGGCCTCACCAGTCGCAGCCCAGGTCGCCACGTCCAACACCCAAGAACTTTCGGAGGAAGGCATACTGTCAGCGCCGTCGCCAGCCCCAGTGACGGACACAGGCATTATTTGCGAAGAAGAAATGACCGCCACGTTCTGCAATGTGCCGACCGGACCGAGCAATGGCGGTTACGGCGCCGGGTCTATCACCGTAGGCAGCACCGCGCCGCCAGCGGCCACCCCACCCTGCGGGAATTTTCCGCCGGCTAACGAACTGTGCAACTGAGACCCGGCGATTGGGCGCCCTTGTGGCCGCAGGCGACGCAGCGCGCGCACGCTATTCGGCCCCGTTCAGTGCGCGCCAGGACTTGTACCCGGCGCGGTTGGCGAGACGGGTGTTTCGTTTGATTGATGGACAGTATACGGACTCGACGGATTGAAGTTTGGGGAAGGCGGCGATGGCGGGGTGTTGGCCAATGGCGCGCCGGCTGGCACACCAGCCGTGCCTTTGGCCTGGGGAGTAGAATCTGCCGCTTGCGCGTGTTCGATTTCTGCACAAGTGCCGATGATGGTTATGCATCCGACCACGAGAAACGCCGCTAGCGCCATTCGTTTGAATCTTCTCATCGTTTGCTGCCTTTTAGGGTCAAAGTTTGTTGCCTTTAGGGTCAAATCGCCCGCTAGTTTGCCAACGTAATACTATCGACGAACGTTCCCAAAGATTCGCTTCGGCACGGCCCCCTTTCGACGCGGCTCAAAAACGGTCCCACACGTTTTACTGTGGATGGTCGCGTCCTGCGGACGATCGACCGCCAAGCTGCCGGAGCTGTTGCGGCGAGACGGTTGAGGTTGGTCGACCGTTCCTCGCGACGGCAGCGAGACCTAAAGACTTTCGGCAAACTTCGCTGATTGACTTCCGCAACCTTGCGGTGAAACGTCCACTTTTGATCCGGAATGGTGGAGCAAGGGATGCGCGTATTCATTTCAGCTGTTGCACTCGTCGCCGCCTTCTCGCTCACAGGATGCTTCGAAGGTCCGCAAGGTCCTGCGGGGCCAGCTGGAGCTACGGGGCCGCAGGGATCCCAAGGCGATCAGGGCCCGGTGGGACCAGTTGGGCCGATGGGATCGACCGGTCCCGCGGGTGAAGTCGGTCCGCCGGGCCCAGCCGGAACGGCGGGCTGGCATGTTCTGCGGCAAGACGCCTGTTCGAACGACGCTTGCCAGTTCATTTGCAGCCCAGGCGAAACGCTGGTCTCGGTAACGTGTCCCGGCGCAACGATCATCATGAGCAGCTCCTCAGCGACATGCAGCAACACGCCCGGCCCGGGGCTGGTGCTGTGCCTGAAGCAGTAAGCCGGGTAAATCGAACGGCGGTTAGGCTGCCTTCAGAGCACCTAGCATCAAAGTAAAGCTAATGATCTCAGTAGGGGGTCTGAAGGAAACGGGCACCCGGCACCACGCAACGATTGCCACATCGTAGCCTCAGCGCCAACGCGAGGAACAGACACATGAAAAAGACATTCGCCGGAATGCTGCTCTTGGATCTTCTGGTCGCCCAAGCTCCGAACGCCTGGGCCATGGGTATTGGCGGTTTTGGGGGATTGGGCCCCGGCTGGGGTATCGATTACGGCCAGCCCGCGTCAGGAAACGTGGCCAAACACCCTGCCAAGCCGACGCATCAGACGAAATCGGTCAAACATGATCGTAAGCAAGTCGTAGCGCACTGAATACGGGCACACGCAGGCCGGGCAGTCTATTTCCCCGTTTGCGTCTCTTGCACGATCCAGGCGTGGTAGTCCGCATCGACGCTCTCGATCGGCAGCACTAAAATGGCGGGCGTCGAATAGGAGTGCATCTGCCTGACGGCCGCGCGCACGTCTTCGGCAAGGCTTGCGCGGGTCTTGATCAGCATCACCACCTCGTCGCCGCGTTCGATTGTGCCCCGCCACCAATAGTATGAAACCATGCCGGGCAATATGTTGACGCAGGCGCATAACCGGCGCTCGACCAATGCGCGCCCAGCCTCCTCCGCCTCGACAATCGATGGATAGGTTGTGTACACGAACACCGCGCGTTCCATGACCCTCTCCGGCGGTTAGGCCGTCGAACCGAACAGATATGCCAAAGCGCCGCTCCGCACCCCGTTTCAAGCATATCGCCTTTGTGGCCAGCGATACTCCTGCCGCGCAAAAGGCGCGGCGGGCGCTGGTCCGCCGCTACGGCGATGCGCTGCCGGAGGCCGCTGACGTCATTGTCGCGCTTGGCGGCGACGGCCTCATGCTTTCGACCCTGCAACGGTTCATGAATTCCGGCAAGCCGATCTACGGCATGCATCGCGGCACCGTCGGTTTTCTGATGAACGAATTTTCCGAACAAAAGTTGACCGAGCGGCTTAACGTCGCGCAGGTGACGGTGATCCACCCGCTGGTCATGCGCGCGCGCGACGCCGCCGGGCGCGTGCATCGCCATCGCGCCATCAATGAGGTTTCGCTGTTTCGCCAGAGCTATCAGGCGGCACGACTGCGGATTCTCGTCGATGGCGAGGAGCGGCTTGGCGAACTTGTCGCCGATGGCGTGCTGCTGGCGACACCGGCCGGCTCGACCGCCTACAATCTCTCGGTCCAGGGACCGATTATTCCGATCGGGGCGCCGCTCCTGGCGTTGACGCCGATCAGCCCGTTCCGGCCGCGCCGTTGGCATGGCGCGCTGTTGCCGGATCGCGCCACCATCACTGTCGAAGTGCGCGAGGCGGCCAAGCGGCCGGTCGCCGCGGTTGCCGAAAGCAATGAGGTGCGTTCGGTCCGTTCGGTCGACATCAGCATGGACCACTCGATCGCCATGCATATGCTATTCGACCCCGGCCATAGCCTGGATGAGCGCATCCTGCGCGAACAATTCGGGTATTGAGGACCTAAATCCCCAGACCCGGCTTTTTATGCTTAACCGGGCCTTAACGGCGGAACCTTACCTTCCGCGCCGGGGCGACGGGCGCCGCGGCGCCCGCCGGGTGGGGCATTATGGTCCGTATCAACTTCAACCGCCTGCGTTTTCTCGTCATCGACGACAACGCCCATATGCGGCGCATCCTGCGCACCCTGTTGCATGGATTCGGCACCCGCGAGGTGTACGAAGCCGAGGACGGCGCCGCCGGGCTCGAGGCCTTCACCCATTACATGCCCGATATCGTGCTGACCGATTGGGTCATGCCAATCTTCGACGGCCTGGAACTGGCGCAGATGATCCGCCAGCCCGGCGCCAACGCCAATCCCTACGTTCCGATTATCATGCTCACCGGACATTCGGAAAAAAAGCGCGTGGTCGGCGCGCGCGAGGCCGGCATCACCGAATTCCTCACCAAGCCGATTTCCGCCAAGGCGCTGTACGAGCGCATCCTCAACGTCGTCGCCAACCCGCGCCCGTTTATAAAAACCAAGACCTATTTCGGGCCGGACCGGCGGCGCAACGTCAACCCCAACTATGTTGGGCCGGAGCGGCGCAAGGGCGGCAAGGCCGACGTCATCCGCCAGCAGCCACTGCTCGACAAAGTCTTGGGCTGAGCGTCAGGAGCGATCACCACAATGGCTCGTAAAGAAATCCCTTCGGTTGCGACCTTCGCCGATCACGAAGTGATCACGCCGCCGACCGATCTGCGCAAAGCGGTGACGCTGGCGACAAGCAGCGCGGACGACGATCCGGTGGCGCGCGCCGAGGCGGCGCTGGCGCAGCTTTCGAGCGAGTTTGGCGACTGGATGCACGCCGAATGTGAGCGGCTCGATGCGGCACGCCGGGAGGTCAAGCGCATCGGCTTCAGCAAAAAGACGCACGATGAACTGTTCCGGGCCGCGCACGATATCAAAGGCGAAGCCGCCACCTTCGGCTTTCCGGCGGTCAGCGGGGTCGCTGACAGCCTGTGCCGGCTGATGGAGCACACGCCGGATATCACCCGCATTCCGCTGGCGCTGGTAGACCAGCATGTCGACGCGGTGCGGGCCATCGCGCGCGAGCATGAACGCGCGGATTTCTCCGCCGTCGCCGCCGCGCTGACCAAGAAATTGCGTGAAGTCACCGACGAATTCTTGCGCGTCGAGAACAGCGACCGGCCGGATTATCTGGAAAGCATCTTCGCGCCGCCGCTTGCGCCTTAGAACCCGTCGTAATTCGCCTCGCTCGCAATAACGATTTTAGGCTGCTTCAACCTGCTCGTCTTCGTACGCTTCGGCCACCAGTTCGTCGCAGAACAGCCGCGCCTCTTCGCGCGCCGCTTCGGTGGCGAGGCGGCGTAGAAGCGTGAGCAGCGGTTCGACCTCGTCCAGCGCTGCGTGCTCGCAGCGGGTCAGCACGCGCTCGATCATGCGCCGCTTGAGCCGCGTACCGCCGCCCGGATCGCCGGAGAAGCCGCCTTCGCGCATCGCCCCGATCGCTTCTTTGAAGGCCGGATAGGTGGAGGCCGGCAATCCGGCCCGGTCGAACAGCGCGCGCAGACCGGAATGACCGCTGTCGTGGACAAAAACCGAAACGCGCTCGACCGGCATGTCGGCTAGCACGGCGAGTGCCTGCTCGAACAGCACGACATTGCCCGACACAAGCGCGCGCAAAATCAGCCCGGCCGTCAATTGGCCGGTGACCCGCAAATGCTGGATCAGCGGCCCCATCTGCGTCGCCGGCGCACCGGCAGCCAGCACCAAAGTCGCTTTTTCGCAGGCCTCGCGGGCGATGCGCTGCGCGTGGTCCGCCGGCAGCCACGCCCGCTCGGTGACGAGGCCGGTCAGCGTTTCCGCAAGCTTGGCGACCAGCGTCAGCCGCGTCGCCGCCGCAACGTCGGCACGCGCCAGCAGCGGCTCGCGAATGGCGGCAAGATAGCCGTGGCGCTCGACGATCCGCTCGATCGAGAACGGCGCGACGTCGGCACCGGAATTCTCAAGGAGGATGAGGCAGGCTTCCGCGGTCCCGACCTCGGCGACGGCCGCGGCGACCGAGCGCGGCAACGTGGCGCGGCCGGCTACCGCCGATTGCACGGCACCGCTCCCGGTCGCCACCGCGTCAACGAGGTCAGCATCCACGAATAGCGGCGACAACGCGAGCACCGGCGCGGCGATCTGCGGCTGGTCGGCGGCAAGCGCAAGCACGATGGCTGGCGGCGCGCTCGGGCTCGCCGCCAGCGCGTCCGCAAGCGCGCGGCGCACCAGCGGCGAAGCGTCGTCGAGCAGCATCAACATCGCACCTTCCGCAGCGGCGGCATCGTCGGGCGAAAGGTCGGAATAAAGATAGGCGCGCGCGAGCGCGCTCGTCGCTTCGGCACGCTCGGTGGCCGGCGCCGTGCGTACCCAGTCAAGAAAATCGCGGACGATCATCGATTCGCTCACGCCACGCGGGTTTGGTCGTTAAATGCGATGCTAGGAAAGCCGCCTTAACAAAGCGTTCACCATCGGCCTTTGGAAAGATTAACGGCGGACAGCCTTCGCGTCGGCGCGTCATGATCTCTTGACTGGATCCCTGAATAGGTCGAGCCATCCGCCGGACGCGGTCTTGCGCGTAGCTCCTACGTTGGCGTTTGGCACGCCCCAGAGAGCGCTGGCGAGGGGCGTCAGGGATGCCGGGCGATCGGCATCGGCAAACAGGCCGTTGAAGATCTGCTGGCGCTCGGGCTTGGCCGCCGTCGGCGCAGCTGGAGCCGCCAGGGCGACAGGCACGGCGGCGGCGGCCGGCTCCGGAAGCGCCGCCGGATTGGTCGCGGCGGCGAATGCGCCGGCGATGCCGGCGGTATCCGGTGCCGCCAGCGCGGGCGCGGGCGTGCGGGCAGCCGCTGCGGTGAAAGTCGCGCGGTCCTGGTTGCCGCGCGCAACGTCGTAACGCGCGGTCAGCAGATCACGCACCCGCGCGACGCTGCGGGGAGCGCCGCTGCGATCGTAGAAGATCGAGGGATTGGCTTGCGCCGCATGCGAGAAGAAATGCGAAGCTCTGGCGTCCGGATCGACGCCGGCCACCGTGATCAGCCGCGCCGCGCCGCCCACGCCGAGAAAATGCGCGATGTAGAGTTCGCCCTCGCTCGGCGCTCGCCCGAGCCGCTGGCTCAGGACATCCGCATTGGATTTGGTGAAGGCGCCGGCCATCACCGCGTTCGCGGTCGGGTCGCTGCGCAGCTTTAGAATCTCGCTGCGCAAGACCGGATCGCGCACCTCATACGTGCCGGATGCAGTTTTGCTGATGGCGTCGGAATAGCGGCCATAGCCGAGCGGCCCCCCCGCTTGCTTCATGGTGGCAAACCAGGTCTGCTCAATGAACTGGAACAGTCCGCGCGCGGACGAGGTCGAAGCCCCGGCGTGCGGATTGAGGCCCGACTCGACCTGCGCCGTCGCCAGCAGATAATTAAAGTTCGTGCCGGTGGCCTGCGACGCCTCGCGAATGGCGCCCGCCACCGCCGAGCCCGCGGCGGAATTGCCGGAATCGACCAGCATGGAACACTCCCTTGCCGGCTCCCACCGGCTGCCCATTCGGGCGTTAGGAATGATTAACTAGTATGGTAAATGGCTGCTTAACGTCAGGGAGGTTGTCATGACGGTACAGACGGCGGCGCGGCATAAGCGCGGCGGGGTTTATTACGAGGATTTCGCCCCCGGAGAGGTGGTCGAGCACCGCTATACGCGCACGGTCACCCAGATGGACAACATGCTGTTCTCCAACATGACGCTGAACCCGCAACCGCTCCATATTGACCGGCATTTCTGCGAGCAGGAGACCGAGTGGGGCCAGCCGCTGATGAATTCGTTGTTCACGCTGGGGCTGATGATCGGCATGTCGGTCTCCGACCTTACCGTCGGCACCACCATCGCCAATCTCGGCATGACTGACGTGAAATTTCCGCATCCGGTGTTCGAAGGCGACACGCTGCACGCCACCACCGAGGTCATCGGCAAGCGCGAATCGAAATCGCGCCCCGGCGCCGGCATCGTCGAATTTCACCACCGCGCCTACAACCAGGACAACAAGCTGATCGCCGAGTGCCGCCGCCAGGCATTCATGCGCATGCGGCCGAAGTGACGCCGCGCCCTGCCCCGCCGAACGGTGTTTGCAGTCGTTCCAAGTTTCGCACATTGACTCCGGTCCCGGCGGTTCTCATGATCGGGGTAGGACTGTGGGCGCGGCATGTTCAGGCTCGGCATGAATAAGAGGCGGCTCTGGCGACCGTTCATCGGCATCGTCGTTGCTTATGCCGTTGCCGCGCAAAGTCTGCTGATCGCGATCGGCGGTTTCCAGCTTATCGCGCAGGCGGACGGCGCAGCACCCGCTTTCGAGCTGTGCCTGCACGACGCGCAAGACGCGCCCGCCTTGCCGGCCAAGGCACCCAATCATCCCGGCTGCAATCATTGCATCTTCTGCTTTGCCGGATCGCACCACGCGGTGATCGGCTCGCCGCCGGTTCTGTTTGAACGCCTGTACGTTGCTGCCACCGATGCCGTGCAGGTTGCCGATACCCACGGCCAGCCTCTCCTTTCAGCCTATTCGATAGCAAGTCCCCGCGGTCCTCCGCTTCGCGCGTGACGTCGGGCGGCCCTACGCGGCCGCCGCACATTAGTTCACGCACGAATGGAGACCTGCAATGTTCCGCCTCTCGAGGTGTTCGCGCGCCTTCGCGCTGACAGCACTATTTGCTTTGTTGCCGTTTTCTCACGCGTCCGCCCACTGCTTTGTCGGCCCGCGTTTCTTCCCCGCGACACTGGTGATCGACGATCCCTGCGTGGCCGATGAGATGTCGCTGCCTACCGTGGACTGGTTCAAAACCGGCGATAATCCGCCGGCGAGCCAAATGGACATATCGGCCGAATTCGACAAACGCATCACCGAGGATCTCGGTTTCGGAATCAGCGATGTCTGGACGCAAATCCGCTCGCCCGGCGGTCCGATTCAGCAGGGCTTGGGTAACCTCGAAACAACGCTGCAATACCAGCTATTGAAGGACGCTTCGCACGAAACGGCGATGCTGCTCGGACTGATTGTCGACTGGGGCGGCACCGGCAACAGCAGCGCCGGAATAGCGACCCCTTATTCGACGCTCACCCCGACCTATTACTTCGGTCAAGGTCTCGGCGGACTGCCCGATGCACTCGGATTCGCCCGGCCGCTCGCGCTCACCGGTCAGGTCGGTTATCAAATCCCGACCACGTCGTTCGAAACGAGCACGGGCACCTTTATTCCGCAAGTGCTGGTCTACGGCGCGTCTCTGCAATACAGCATGCCGTATCTGAAATCCGAGGTGAAGGACTTCCAGTTCCCGGATTTCTTCAATCATCTGATTCCGATTGTCGAAATACAGTTGTTCACGCCGGTCGCCAACAATATCGGCAATCCGTCGATCACCACCGGCACCATCAATCCGGGCGTGATCTACCTTGCGAGCTATTACCAGATCGGGCTTGAAGCGATTATCCCGGTCAACGGCGCGAGTGGCAGCAATATCGGCGTGATGGGTCAAATGCACATCTATCTGGACGACCTGTTCCCCTCCACGCTCGGGCAACCGCTGATCGGCGGCACGTCCAGCCCCACCGCCAAACCACTCTAAGGAGCAAGCCATGCGTAAGCTTATCATCGCATCGCTTTTGCTGGTCGCGCTCGAAAGCGGCGTCGCGCGGGCGCATGCCTTCCTCGATCATGCCAACCCCCTGGTCGGCAGCACCGTGCAGAGCGCACCCCACGAAGTCACGCTGACGTTCACACAAAACCTCGAAGCGGCGTTCAGCAACGTGCAGGTTACGGATTCCAGCGGCGCGCGGGTCGATCAGGGCAAGCCGCAGATCAGCGGCAACACCATGCGGATCGGGCTGAAGGCACTCAAACCGGGTTCTTACCGGGTCCGCTGGCACGCCCTCTCGGTGGACACGCACACCACGGAGGGGAGCTTCTCCTTCACGGTCGGCGGATCATGATGCGCCGCGCTGCATCGACTGGAGGACAGCGTGAATGATCCGCTGATCTTCGCGCGCGCTGTTCATTTCGCGGCGACGCTTTCGGTAGCCGGCGTTGCGCTCTTTCAAATCTTCATCGCCGGCCCGGCGTTGCAGGCCAGCGGCGACCATACGGCGCTGCGGGCGACCGTCCGGCTTCAACTCACATACATCGCCTGGATCGCTTTGCTGGTGTGCACGATCTCGGGCGCCGTTTGGCTGGTCATCGTAGCCCAGTCGATCAGCGGCGATGAACTGAGAGATGTTTTTTCGCAGGACGTTCTCGGCACGGTGCTGCTGCGGACGGGCTTCGGCCAGGATTGGATCGCGCGGTTTGTTCTTGCTCTCCTCCTGGCGGCGATGTTGTTTTCGTTCCTGTCGCCGCAACCAACCAAGCCCATTTGGGTCAGCGTCGTCGCCGTGGCGCTCGCGGCGGGGCTTGCCGGGAGCCTCGCATGGGCCGGACACGCGGTCGGCGCCGAAGGGATCGAGGGCATCATCCATCCGGCCGCCGACTTCGTGCACCTCGTCGCCGCCGCAGCGTGGGTCGGGACGCTCCTGCCGCTGGCGCTGCTCTTTTCCGCCGCCCGACACGGTATTGCGTCGGTCGCAATTGCTCGCGTTGCGACGGTTCGGTTTTCGAATTTGGGCGTCGCCAGCGTCGCCACGCTCCTGGTCACCGGGTCGATCAATGCTTGGTATCTCGCCGGCAGCATTGCCGCGCTGACCGAGACCGATTACGGCCATCTCTTGCTCCTTAAGGTCGCACTCTTCATCGGCATGGTTGCGATTGCGGCGGTCAACCGCCTGCTGTTGATGCCGCGCCTCGTTCAGGACGCAAACGCCACAGCTTCGGCCAAAGCGTTGCGCCAACTGCGCCGCAACACGGCGATCGAGGTCGCCATGGGCGCAATTATCATCGCCATCGTCGCCGCGCTCGGCACCAACCCGCCGGGGTTCGAGGCGTTGACGCATATCCACCATTCCCATTGACGGACGCGGCCGTCCGAAGTGACATGGGCCGGAGGAAACCCCATGCGCTCGCTCCTCTTCGTTCCCGCCGACAGTCCCAAAAAGCTCGACAAGGGCATGACGAGCGGTGCCGACGCGCTGATCGTCGATCTCGAGGACTCGGTCGCGGCGGCCGGCAAGGCCCAGGCGCGGCTCAGCACGGCGGCGTTTCTCAGGGAAACGGCGGCACATGCGTCGCGGCCTTACCTCATCGTCCGCGCAAACAGCCTGAAGACCGGCCTGACCGACGCCGATCTCGACGCGGTCGTACCGGAAAGGCCCGACGCCATCATGCTGCCGAAAGCGGAAGGCGGGGCTTCGATTATTCACGCCGACGCCAAGCTTGCGGTGCGCGAAGCGCGGAGCGGGCTGGCCGACGGCCACATCAAAATCATCCCGATCGCGACCGAGACGGCGGCTGCGTTGTTCGCGGCTGGCAGCTATGCCGGCGCCAGCACGCGGCTCAGCGCGCTGACCTGGGGTGCCGAGGATTTGTCCGCCGAACTCGGCGCGGAAAGAAACCGCGACTCCGAAGGCGTGCTTCTCGACCCGTATCGATTGGCGCGGGCATTGTGTCTTGCAGCAGCAGCAGCAGCCGGCGTGACGGCGATCGACACCGTTTTTGTCGACTTCCGCGATACCGAAGCTTTCCGCCGCGAATGCGGAGCGGCGCGCCGCGACGGCTTTTCGGGAAAAATGGCAATCCATCCGGCCCAGGTGCCGATCATCAATTCGATCTTCACGCCGACGCCGGACGCGCTGCGGCAGGCGCAGGCGATCGTCGATGCGTTCGCCGCCAGTCCGGACGCCGGCGTGGTCGGCATTGACGGCCTTATGTTCGACCAGCCGCATCTTACGCGCGCCAAACGATTGCTGGCGCGGGCAACGCCAAGGCGGAAGCCCGCCCCTTGACAAACCGCGTGCGGCGTCCGATTTACGGTGCAAATGGCGCAGGGATTTCCCTGTCGGTACGATGGCTCCGGTGAAAACCGGGGCCATTTAGCTATTCGGGGAAGCCCTTCGCTGAAGGGAGACCGCGATGAGCGAAGAACGCGACTGCAAAAGATGCGGCAAACCGATCCCGCCGCGGCGACTTGAAGTGCTGCCCTATACCCGGCTCTGCATCGAATGCAGCGAAGCAATCGGCGGCGACTTCAAGACCTACGCTATTCCGGAAAATACCGGCAAGCCGGGCAGCCTGAAGAAGAACTACGGCAGTTGGAAAGTGGCAAGGAAGCGGCGCGAAATCATACCGATCGACAAGAAGTAGCGGCGTCGGCGCCTTGGGGCGTCGCCCGGCGAGGTAAGCCCGCGGCCGGCGTCTAAAGCGATAAGCAGTGAAAAATGACTCAAGGGGCGAGCGTCCTCGCGACACGGAAGCCGAGGTTGTAGAACCTGACGTCCGGAGGATTTTTGAGGCGGGCGGCCGAACGCAGCGACTGCGGAGACGGACTCCAGGAACCGCCGCGTAGAACACGCAGACTGCAACCGGCAGGCGTCCAGGCCGAGCCGTCCGTGGGTGCGCCGAAATAATTGTCATCATAGCAATCTTCGACCCACTCCCACACATTGCCGGCCGTATCGTAAAGGCCGAACGTATTCGGCTTGAACGATCCAACGGGCGCCGGCCCTTCGTTGTCCCATTTACTGTCGCAGATAGCGCAGTTGGCATTGCCCTTGCCGAGTTCCTCGCCCCACGGATAGGCGGTCGTGGTGCCGGCGCGCGCTGCGTATTCCCATTCGGCTTCGCTCAGCAGACGGTATTGCCGGCCGGTCATCCTGGAGAACCACGCCACATATTGCTGGGCATTATCCCAAGTGACGTTGATGACCGGCCTTGAGCCCCGCCCGAAGCCGCTGTCGCTGATGCGAGGGCACCCGCCAACCGACACGCAAGCGTCCCAGTCGCTGAACCTTAGCTCGAACTTCGACACCGCGAAGGGCTTGGCGATCGCGACCTGATGCTGCTTTTCATCGTCGTGACGACCCTTTTCCGTCACCGGCGATCCCATCGTAAAAACCCCGGCCGGCATTACGATCATCTCCGGGCAGTCCCTGGCGCACTCCTGGAAAGAACCCCCGGGCTTGAGCATTCGTTCGGCTTCGGCGGTGAGCACATAAGGCCGAACATTTGCGACCATATAAGGCCGCATGGTCATGAACCAATTGATCCGCTCCTTGATATACGCCTGATTGATCCAGCCGATCAGCACAGCGATCATGCCGACCAGCAGCGCGTAAATGAGCGCCTGCACGCGGCGTGCCCGCCGTCGTTGGCTCCTTCGCTCGCGCTCGGCGCGGCGGAAGACTTCGTCGGGGGGTAACCCGATCACCCGGGCGACGACTTTGGCGAGCGCAAGCTCCATCCCGTCGCCGTTTTCGCGCAAGTCCGCCGCCAGCACATCGACCGGGGTGTCCGTGATCGTGCCATCTTGCGCGACGGCAAAACGCAAGGCCGGCGGAAAGCATTCCTTCACCGGATCATCCGAAGCGCCATCGACGATCAGCGGGATCGACGGCCGGTCCGGGTGGCGCGATTTGAACTGCCGCAGCTCTTCGTTGACAAATTTGCTGAGCGCCGAGTGCGGCGAGGCCAGCACGATCAATGACGCGGACTCGTCGAGCGCGGTAATCGTCTCGTCGGCGAGCGATCGCCCGGCCTCGAACTCGAAGCGGTCGCGGAATATTGGCCGCAAATTTTCGGGAATCGGTCCTGCCGGCGTGACGCGTCCGACGAGGTCCTTGTCGATATGAAAGCCTTCGAGGCGGGCATGCACCCGCTTTGCAATGCCGGTGTCGGCATGGCTGTACGACAGAAACGCCCGATACTTGAACGATTCCCCCATGCTCTCCCAACCCACGACAGCAGGCCCCTCGCCGGTTGCGGCGTCCGCTAGCCCCTATGAAGACAGCAATTATTCTTTGGCACGATACGCGGTATTCGGGTCGAACACGCGCTCGTCACGGAATTCAAGCGTGACCGCACCGGACTTGCCGACCGGCACCGCGCGATAGAAGCAGGAGCGGCGGCCGGTATGACAAGCGCCGCCGGTCTGCTCGACTTTGAGCCAGACCGCGTCCTGGTCGCAGTCGATCCGCATCTCGACGACGCGCTGGGTGTGGCCGGAGCTTTCCCCCTTCCTCCACAGCGCGCCGCGCGAGCGGCTGAAGTACCAGGCTTCGCCGGTCGCAATAGTTTTCTTAAGCGCCTGCGCATTCATATGCGCGACCATCAGCAGGTCGCCGGTCTTGGCGTCGGTGGCGACGGCAGTGATGATGCCGTCGGCGCCGAACTTGGGCGTCAGCGCGGCGCCTTCTTCCAGTTCGGTGGCGGCGCCTGGCGCCGCGAACGGTGCTGTGTCGGACATGGCTGGTCTTCGTGTTGCTCGGCGGGCGGGGACTCTCGCCGCAGCCGGGTCATACCTATATAGTTTATCGGCTGTTCGACAAAGCCGGCTCGAAGCACGTCCGCCATGATCAACGACGTCTATAACCGCCGCATTATCGAACTCGCTGGCACGATCCCGCGGATCGGACGGTTGGCCAGTCCCGACGCCAGCGCCAAGGCGGTTTCCAAGCTGTGCGGCTCGACCGTGACCGTCGATCTGAAGATGGACGGCGACCGGGTCACCGATTTCGCTCATGAGGTGAAGGCCTGCGCGCTCGGCCAAGCCTCCTCCTCGATCATGGCGCGCAACGTCATTGGCTCCAGCGCCCACGAACTGCGCGCCTTGCGTGAAGGCGTGCGCAAGATGCTCAAGGAAAACGGTGCGCCGCCGGCAAACGGCAAATGGGTCGATATCGCGGTGCTCGAGCCGGTGCGCGACTACAAGGCGCGGCACGCTTCGACATTGCTCACCTTCGATGCTGTAGTTGACGCCATCGGCCAGATCGAGGCCAAGCGCGGTGTAAAGACCGCGGCGGAGTGAAGCCCGCCATGTCGCTCGACCACTTGTTCGACGCCTCGCGCCGCGCCCCGCGTCTTGCCGGCCGCGGTTTGATCAGGGCCTATCGCTACACGCTGTCGCCGCTGATCGGAATGAACTGCCGGCATCTGCCGACCTGCTCGGACTATGCTGATCAGGCGATCGAGCGCTACGGCCTGTGGGCCGGCGGCTGGATGACCTTGGCGCGGCTACTGCGCTGCCAGCCATGGGGCACCGCCGGGCTCGATTTCGTGGCCGAAGCGCTCCCCGCCAAAGCGCGCTGGTATATGCCATGGCGCTACGCGCGCTGGCGCGGCACCAGCGGGACACCGGCCGGATAGGCAACCGCCTTCCCCCATTTGCCTTCGCCGGGCCATGCGCTAAATAGCGATCAGTAACGCTTACCTGCGCTCGTTCGCAGGAGTGAGCAGAAGGAGCAAAAAATGGTCGCCGTGACCTTTCCCGACGGCGCGCGGCGGGAATACCCGCCCCACACCACCGGCCTCGACATCGCCAAAGGCATTTCGCCGTCGCTTGCCAAGCGTACGGTGGCGATGGCGCTCGACGGCAAGCTCGCCGATTTGAGCGACCCGATCGAGCACGACGCCAAGATCGAATTCCTCACCCGCGACGATCCGCGCGCGCTCGAGCTGATCCGGCACGACGCTGCGCATGTGCTTGCCGAAGCGGTGCAGTCGCTGTGGCCCGGCACCCAGGTGACCATCGGACCGGTGATCGAGACCGGCTTCTATTACGATTTCTTCCGCAATCAGCCATTCACGCCGGAAGACTTCGAGGCGATCGAGAAAAAAATGCGCGAGATCATCGCGCGCGATAAACCGTTCACCAAGGAAGTCTGGTCGCGCGACCACGCGAAGAAGGTGTTTCGCGACAAGGGCGAGCTGTTTAAGGTCGAGCTGGTCGACGCCATCCCGGAAGATCAGCAGATCAAAATCTACAAGCAGGGCGACTGGTTCGATCTTTGCCGCGGTCCGCACATGACCTCGACCGGCAAGATCGGCAGCGCGTTCAAGCTGATGAAGACGGCCGGCGCCTATTGGCGCGGCGATTCAAGCCGTGAAATGCTGTCGCGCATCTACGGCACCGCGTTTGCCAAGCGGGAAGAACTCGACGCCTATCTCAAGCAGATCGAGGAGGCCGAAAAGCGCGACCATCGCCGGCTCGGCCGTGAGATGGATCTGTTTCACTTCCAGGAGGAAGCACCCGGCTCGGTGTTCTGGCATCCAAAAGGCTGGACCTTGTTCCAGACGCTGGAAAACTACATCCGCCGACGGCAGAGCGAGGCCGGCTATCTCGAAGTCAACGCGCCGCAGCTGATCGACTCTTCGCTATGGGTCGCGTCCGGCCACATGACGACGTTCCGCGACGGCATGTTCCTGGTTGAGCCGCGCAAAGAGGACGAGCGCACCTACGTCATCAAGCCGATGAACTGCCCCGGCCATATTCAGATTTTCAAGAACGGGCTCAAATCGTATCGAGACTTGCCGTTCAAGATCGCCGAGTTCGGAAAGGTGCATCGCTTCGAGCCGTCCGGCGCGTTGCTCGGGCTGATGCGCGTGCGCGCGTTCACGCAGGACGACGCGCATATCTTCTGCATCGAGGAGCAGATCGCGCAGGAGGTGCTGGCGGTCAACGATCTGATCCTGTCGATCTACGCCGATTTCGGCTTCGACGACGTGCGCATCAAATTTTCCGACCGGCCGGAGAAGCGCATCGGCGAGGACTCTACCTGGGACAAGGCCGAAGCCGCCCTGATGCAGGCGCTGGAAGCAGCCGGCCGGCCGTGGACGCTGAACAAGGGCGAAGGCGCCTTCTACGGCCCCAAGCTCGAATACGTCCTTCGCGACGCCATCGGCCGCGACTGGCAATGCGGCACCGTGCAGGTCGATCTCAACATGCCGGGCCGGCTCGGCGCCTTCTATATCGACGAGCACTCCAACAAGATCACGCCGGTGATGCTGCACCGCGCGATGTTCGGCTC
>Ga0181525_10000179_pt1 | contig 57829 bp, 53 predicted proteins | sample PEATcosm2014_Bin_48_FD_121100 | JGI IMG/M metagenome (GOLD analysis project Ga0181525, IMG submission 121100) | Peatland microbial communities from MTU Mesocosm Facility, Houghton, MI, USA - PEATcosm2014_Bin06_10_metaG | ecosystem: Environmental > Terrestrial > Soil > Wetlands > Peat | place...
AGATTACTTCACCTGTAAATTGCGTTCACTCGGTCGCAATGCCTGCCGGTCTAATTTCTTTCCACCGATTCAAATCGCTTCATCGTCGAACTGACTGCGTTTTCAAAAGCCACGTCCTCTCCTCGCAGAAGAAGAACAACATTGTCAGCGAGCACTTCGACGAGCTTGCCGAACCTGACACGTTCCGAGCCCAGGAATTTGCTCAACACATAGGACTCAACGAGGTCTTTCTGTTCGGGACGACCGACGCCGATCTGCACCCGCCGGTAGTCCTTGCCGAGGTGGGCAGTGATCGAACGCAGGCCGTTATGACCTCGCTCGCCGCCGCCGATCTTGATTTTAACGTTAAGCGGTCGCCGCTCGATGTCATCGTGAAACACCGTGATGTCGCGGAGCTGCACTTTGTGAGTCTTTGCGGCCTGGGCGACGGCACGACCGGATTCGTTCATATACGTACCCGGCAACAGCAATACTACGGGCTCGTCCGCGATCACGCCCTCACAGGCACGTCCGGTGAATTTTTCTTGCCACGGCCCGATGTCGTGGCGTTTAGCGATGGCGTCGATCGCCATGAAGCCGACATTGTGCCGGGTACCGGCGTAACGCGCTCCTGGATTTCCAAGTCCGACCAGGAGCAGCATCAACGTGGTCCTGCGCGGCGAACCCTCACTTCTTGTCGGACGCGGCGGGAGCGCCGCCAGGCGCCGCACCGGGGGCGGCGCCGGGAGCGCCGGTAGCCCCGCCTTCGGCCGACGGACCGGCAGCGGCGGCGGCAGCGGCGGCCGCTGCGGCGGATGCGGCCGCTTCGGCGGCCGCCTTCATCTCTTCCGCGTACCCCGACGGCGGCACCACCGTGACCAGTGTGATGTCGCGCCCGGAAACCACGCGAACGCCCTCGGGCAGCGTGATATCGCTTATGTGCCTGGAGTGATTGATCTCAAGCTCGCTGACGTCGACCTCGATGCCGGCAGGGATGGCGTCGGCGCGGCAGCGCACCTCGACAGTATGGGTCACGATGCTGACCGTACCGCCGCGTTTGACCCCCGGCGACTGGTCGGCGTTGCGAACATAGATCGGAATATTGACGCGGATCGTTGCGCCCTCGCCGAGCCGCATGAAGTCGACGTGCAGCGGCAGATCGTGGACCGCATCGAGCTGGAAATCGCGCGGGATCACGCGGTGCTTCACGCCTTCAATCTCGACGTCGTGGATGGTCGTCAAAAAATGGCCGGCATAGATGCGCTGGCGCAAATCGGCGAAATCTAGCGAGATCGGCAGCGCGGGCTTGCCGTCGCCATAGATGATCCCAGGCACGCGACCGGCGCGGCGCTCGGACCGGGCGGCCCCCTTGCCAGCCCGCGGACGCGCCGCCGCCTTGATCAGATTGACGCTAGCCATAGCTAAATCCTCGTCTTAGGCCCTGATATTACAAAGGAAATTCCGCGCCGGCCTCCAGGGGTGCTGTCGCAGCCGCGGACGCGGCGCTTATAGCGGCGCACGCGTTGAAAAACAAGGAATGATCGCGCGGCAAGGCTTTGAGCTCGAGAACGGACCCGGTTTAGCCTCCGCCGTCCACGCCACCCGACGCCGGGGCCGAACAGGTCTCCGAAGCGCTCCCGCCCGCGGACGGCGCCGCTGAAGGGGCCGGGACGGCAAGCGCGGCCTCGAGCGCGGCGACCCGGATTTTGAGGGCTTCGTTTTCCTCGCGCGCCAAGCGGGCCATCTCCTTGACCGCCTCGAAATCGTCGCGCTTGACGACGTCGAGATCGCGCAAAAAACGCTCCGCCTGGCTGCGGAATAACGTCTCGAATTCGCGCCGCACGCCTTGCGCGACACCGGCCGCATCGTTCATCAACCGGCCGACCTCGTCGAAGAACCGATTCGTCGTCTGGACCATAATTGCCTCCGAAACTTGGGCGGCTGTCCCGCGCACCAGCCCCGCTTGCTCTGGACAATCACAATGGCAATGGTGCGGCAGGGCCGCAAGGGGCTCGGCCGTCTCCGCGCCACCCGATAGAAAGCGCATGCGATGTTCGTTCTGCCGGTCATACCCTTTCCCGCGATCAATCCGATCCTGATTTCGATCGGACCGCTCGCCGTGCGCTGGTATGCGCTGGCCTATATTGTCGGCATTTTGGCCGGCTGGTTTTATGCACGCGCGCTGATCGCGTCGGAGCGTCGGTGGGGTGGACCGGCGCCATTCAGCGTCCTCGACTTCGACGATTTCATCGTCTGGATCACGCTCGGCATCATTGTCGGCGGTCGTACCGGTTACGTGCTGTTTTACAATTTTGCCCATTTCGCCGCGCACCCGATCGAGATTCTACAGCTCTGGAGCGGCGGGATGTCATTCCATGGCGGCGTTGCCGGCTGCGTCGTCGCCATTGTCCTATTCGCACTGCATCGGCACATTCCGATGTTGTCGCTCGCTGACGTGATCGCCGCGGTGGCGCCAATCGGCCTGTTTCTCGGCCGCATCGCCAATTTCATCAATGGCGAATTATGGGGCCGCCCGACCGACGTCCCATGGGCTATGGTTTTTCCGTTCGGCGGCCCGATTCCGCGCCACCCCAGTCAGCTCTACGAAGCAGGGCTGGAGGGAGTTCTGTTGTTTATCGTCTTGGCTGTGCTGGTGCGTGCCGGCGCGCTCAAGCGTCCCGGTCTGGTCACCGGCGCCTTCGCGCTCGGCTATGGCGTCGCGCGCATCGTCGGCGAATTGTTTCGCGAGCCCGACGCGCAGCTCGGCTTTCTTTGGCAGGGACTGACGATGGGAATGCTGCTGAGCATTCCGCTGCTGCTGGGCGGCATCGCGCTGCTCGCCGTCGCCATCACGCGCGGACCCATGACCCGCGGACCCATCGCGCGCGAGCCGATTTCACGCCAACCGACAGCGAAAGATGGCTGACGCGCGCTCGCCGCTGGAGAACGAAATCCGCCGGCTCATTGCCGCCGCCGGGCCGATGCCGATTTCCAACTACATGCGGCTCTGCCTCACGCATCCGCAATACGGCTATTACATCAATCGCGACCCGCTCGGCGCCGGCGGCGATTTCACGACCTCGCCCGAAATCAGCCAGATGTTCGGCGAATTGATCGGGCTGTGGATGGGATCGGTCTGGCGACAGATGGGGGCGCCGGAAAACGTGCGTGTCATTGAACTCGGCCCCGGTCGCGGCACGTTGATGCATGACGCGCTGCGGGCGGCGCGGGTCGTGAACGGTTTTCGCGCCGCCGTCGTGCTGCATCTGGTCGAGGTCAGTCCGACGCTGCAACAAGTCCAACGGCAGCGGCTGGAAAGTCTCGACGTACCGATCTTATGGCATGCCGCGCTCGAAGATGTTCCGCCCGGCCCCTGCATCATCATCGCCAACGAATTTATCGACGCCCTGCCGGTTCACCAGGCGGTCAAAAAAGCCAGCGGATGGCACGAGCGCGTCATCGACATCGCGCCCGACGGCAAATTTATCATCGGCACGGCAAGCGATCCGCTGCCATTCTTCGAGGCGGCCATGCCGCGTCGATTGCGTCATGCCGCCGAGGGCGCCATCTATGAATGGCGCGCCGATGGTGTCGCGCTCGAGCTCGGTCGCCGCGTGCGGACGGAGGGTGCGGCTTTGATCATCGATTACGGTCATGCCCATTTTGGTCTGGGCGACACGCTGCAGGCGGTCGCCGGACATTCCTTTACCGATCCGCTGCGCGCGCCAGGCACGGCCGATTTGACCGCTCACGTCGATTTCGAAGCGCTGGCGCAGTGCGCGGAAAGCATGGGCGCGCGCATCCACGGGCCGATACGGCAGCGCGATCTATTCCTGCGGCTCGGCATCGTGCAACGGGCGGACGCGCTGAAGGCCAGCGCGCCGCTCGACAAAATAGCCGGCATCGAAATCGCATTCTCGCGCTTGATCGCCGATGGCGCCCGCGGCATGGGCGAATTGTTCAAGGCGATCGCCATCGCCGATCCGCAACTCGGTCCGCTACCCGGTTTTGAGGCGCCATCATGATGATCGAGTCCCGTGCGCTGGCGCTCACCGGCATTCGCCATGCGTTCTTTACGCGCGCCGGCGGGGTGTCCGACGGGCTCTATGCCAGTCTCAACGGCGGCGTCGGATCGCACGACAGCGCCGACCGCGTCGCGGAAAATCGGGCCCGCATGGCGGTAGCGCTCGGCGTCGAGGCGCCCCGCTTTTTGACCGCCTATCAAATTCACTCGCCGCAAGTCGTCATCGCCGAGGCGCCATGGCCGGCCGACCAGCGCCCGCGCGCCGACGCCATCGTCACCCGCATGCGCGCACTCGCCATCGGCGTGACCACGGCCGACTGCGGACCGGTTCTGTTCGCCGAGCCGCAGGCGCGCGTGATCGGCGCGGCGCATGCCGGCTGGCGCGGCGCGCTGAGCGGCGTCATCGAGGCGACGGTGGCAGCGATGGAACGGCTGGGTGCGAAGCGTCCCCAGATCCGCGCCGCCATCGGACCGATGATCCGGCAGGCCAACTACGAAGTGGGCCCCGATCTGATCGCGCGTTTCGCCGCGGAGGACCGCGCCAGCAACCGGTTCTTTTCAGCCGCGCCACGAAACGGCCATGCCCTGTTCGATCTGGCCGGCTACGTCGCGGCGCGCGTGGCGCGGGCCGGTGTCATCGACATCGAGGATCTCGGTTTGTGCACCTATGCCGACCCGGAGCGTTTTTTCAGTTACCGCCGCGCCACCCATGGCGGCGAAGGCGATTACGGCCGCCACGTCAATGCGATTGTGCTGACGGGCGAATAGTGGGCGGGGCGAAATGCATAAAATTTTAAGTCATTCTTTTCGCGATTCGCTACTTGACCGTCGCCAGCCTCTGCCGCCGATGAAGGCCGAGAAAACCAGCGGGGAAAGACCCCGATTCATGTTGCCAGCCCGATAAGCGGCTTGTATCAGGTCCGCGCGGGCGCGCGCGGGAGAAGCGGCAATGGCTGGCAACAACGGAGCGATCAAGCTCGTCGCCGGCAATTCCAACCCGAAGCTCGCCGAGGCCATCGGTGGCCATCTCGGCACGGCGCTGACCAAGGCCGTGGTTCGGCGCTTCGCCGACATGGAAATCTTTGTCGAGATCCAGGAGAACGTGCGCGGCGCCGACGTGTTCGTCATTCAATCGACGTCGTTTCCCGCCAACGACCACTTGATGGAATTGTTGATTATTATCGACGCGCTGCGCCGCGCCTCGGCGCGGCGCATCACCGCCGTTATCCCCTATTTCGGCTATGCCCGGCAGGACCGCAAAGTGGGGCCGCGCACGCCGATTTCGGCCAAGCTCGTCGCCAACCTCATCACCCATGCCGGCGCCGACCGCGTGCTCACGCTCGACCTTCACGCCGGCCAGATCCAGGGTTTCTTCGATATTCCGACCGACAATTTGTTCGCCGCGCCGGTCATCATGCGCGACATCAGGGAGCGCTTCGAACTGGGCCGGGTGATCGTCGTTTCGCCCGACGTCGGCGGCGTGGTGCGGGCGCGGGGCCTGGCCAAACGCATCAATGCGCCGCTTGCCATTGTCGACAAGAGGCGGGAGCGAGCGGGCGAATCCGAGGTGGCCAATGTCATCGGCGAGGTCGCCGGCGGCATTTGCATCCTGGTCGACGACATCGTGGATTCCGGCGGCACCTTGGTCAACGCTGCCGACGCCCTATTGGAGAAAGGCGCCGAAGAGGTCTACGGCTATATCACGCACGGCGTGCTCTCGGGCGGCGCCGTCGCCCGCGTCGGCAAATCCCGTCTCAAGGAATTGGTCATCACCGACTCCATTCAGCCGACCCAAGCGATCGCCGAGTCGGATAATATCCGCGTGCTGTCGATCGCGACGCTGATCGGCGAGGCGATCAACCGCACCGCCGCCGAGGAGTCGGTTTCGAGCCTGTTCGACTAACCTCCCGGCACCTCCGCCTTGCTTCCCGCCAAGCGCGCTACCGGGGACCGCATCCTGCCCCGAGTCAACTTGTCGCAGGCCGGTCTGTGGACGGAATTCTTTCGTGCATTGTGCCGGGCGGGCAAATCACTTCATGAGTGCCGGGAGCGGTGGCGGCAAAAGCTCTTGCGCTGACTTTGGCGGGAAGAATCAAGCCGACTATAGTCGGCTCGCCAACTGATTCGCGGTATTGCGTCAATCCGCCGGCGAATGTTGTTCCTGCGTCAAATCGCAGCCGGTAGTGGGTCAGGTTCCTGTGGCGTGCGCATGTCCACTCTTAGCGACATTTTGGAGGCGGCATGTCCCTTAGCGAAATCGCTCACGATTCACGGAACGATCCGCTCGACGTTGTCGAGCGCATGGCGTCCGGCAACAATTGGCCCTTCGAACGCGCCGGCGAGGACGAAATCGGGATCGTCGTCACCGGGCGCTGGACCAATTACCAAGTTTCATTCACCTGGATGAGCGACATCGAAGCGCTGCATCTGGCCTGCGCCTTCGAAATGAAAGTGCCCGAGCCGCGATTGCCCAGCGTGCAACAGCTCATCGCCATGATCAACGAGCAATTGTGGATCGGACATTTCGATGTCTGGACGCAGAATGGCATGGTGATGTTCCGCCATGCCTTGGTTCTGTCCGGCGGCATTGCCGCGTCGGGCCGCCAATGCGAGGCGCTGCTCGGCACCGCGCTCGACACCTGCGAACGTTATTTCCCGGCATTCCAATTCGTGATCTGGGCGGGCAAGCCGGCGCGCGAGGCGATGGACTCCGCCATGTTCGAGACTTCGGGAGAGGCGTGACCTTCGGCGATGTCCGCGCTGGGCCAGAATCCGGATTTGGCGGATTTTTCCGGCCGGCTCGTTTTGGTAGGCGCCGGCAACATGGGCGGCGCGTTGCTCGAAGGCTGGCTGCGGCTCGGCCTCGATCCTCATAAGGTCGCGGTGCTGGAGCCGCTGCCGTCGCCGCCCATCAGCGCACTGACGAGCCGTGGTTTGCGGCTCAATCCCGCTTTGAACACGCTGGTCGATGTCTCGGCCCTCGTCGTTGCGGTCAAGCCGCAAATCGCGGCCCAGATGCTTCCTGCCCTGGCACCGATGATTTCCGATCGAACCGTCGTGGTGTCGATTATGGCCGGGCGGACGCTACGTTTTATCGCCGGCGCGCTGCAACGCGACCGTGCCATTGTGCGCGCCATGCCGAATACGCCCGCCGCGATCGGCCGCGGTATCACCGTTGCGGTGGCGCTCAACGCCACTCCCGCGCAACGCGAACTCAGCCATCGCCTGCTGGCTGCGACAGGCGCGGTGGAATGGATCGAAGACGAGATGCTGATGGATGCGGTGACCGCCGTGTCGGGCTCGGGACCCGCCTACGTTTTCCTCCTCGCCGAAGCGGTTACGCAAGCGGGTGTGGCGGCGGGACTGCCGCCGGCGCTCGCGGCCAAGCTCGCGCGCGAAACCATCGCCGGTGCCGGCGAGCTCTTGCACCGCTCGGCGCTCGAGGCCGCAGCCTTGCGGGAGAACGTGACCTCGCCGGGCGGCACCACCGCTGCGGCCCTTGCGGTGCTCATGAACGAAAATGGCCTGACGCAGCTCATGACGAAGGCCGTCCAGACGGCGACGGCACGTTCGCGTGAACTCGCCGGAGGATGAATCGAAGACGGTTTGGCCGCCTTGGAACCGCCACCTCGCGCGCCTACATTAATCAAAGCGGTCAAGCGTTCCGGCCGAAGGTTCACGCGTTAATTCCCGGAGTTTAGGTTATGGCCCGTAGGCCCGTTCGCAAATCCGCCGGCAAGCCGGCGCGAAATTCGTCCGCGCGCGGTGCCGCCGCGCCGACCAACGCTCGCGACAAAATCATTGCGGCATTGCTGGCGCTCCTCGTGGAGCAGCGGATGGAAGAGATCGGACTTGCCGCGGTCGCGGAGCAGGCCGGCGTATCGCTCGAACAATTGCGCGGTGAATTCGGCTCGAAGCTTGCGATCCTGGCCGCCCACATCAAGGCGGTCGACCGCGCCGTGCTGGCCGCGGATTTGAGCGACATGGCCGAGGAGCCGCCGCGGGAGCGGCTGTTCGACGTACTGATGCGCCGGCTCGAAGTGCTGGCGCCGCACCGCGAAGCGGTAAAGTCGCTGTTGCGCTCGGCGAGCCGCAATCCGCCGCTCGCCTTAGCTCTCAACGGACTAGCCGTTCGATCGCAGCAATGGATGCTGACCGCCGCCGGTGTCGACGCATCGGGTCCGCGCGGTATGGTGCGGGCGCAGGGCCTGGCGGTGCTGTTCGGTGGGGTTTTGCGCGTCTGGATTAAGGACGACGATGCGGGCTTGGCGCGCACCATGGCGGCGCTCGACCGGGCGCTGGCGCGCGGTCAACGCTTCGCCGGCTTGCTCGACGACGTGTGCCGCGTGCCGTCGCGGCTGTGCCGGCTGCGGCCCCGCCGGCGTCGGGCCGACGATGCCGAGGAATCGGCGGCTGCGTAATCCGCCACCCGCATCGCAAGCTCGATAATTTACCGGCCTCCACCTTGAGCCGATGTCAGGCTAAGGCGCCCCATGACGGACCAACGGATGCGTTGTTTCGGCTAATCCACAAATTTTTCATTTGATATTTCTTACGGCCTGCTAAGTTTATCTATAGTCTTGTTTCATGGCAGCGGCGGATATTATTTGTTATTCTTTTCGCTCGTGAGATTTACGTCTAACTACCCAAGAAGTGTTTTTGATTTTAAAGATTAGAATTCTTATAAAGAGATATTTTCTCTTTGCAGACCCAGTTTCCTTAGGCTAGTGACAGTTACGGATCGTACCAATCTGTCGCCGGGACTTGGTGCCATGATCGTTTGCTCCTGTAACGTGTTCACCGACCATGACGTCCGGGCGACGCTGTCGGACAGCGTCGCTGCGCCGCGTACGACGGGCGAAGTGTACCATTGCCTGGGTTGCAGCGCGCAATGCGGACGGTGCGCGCGTACCATCCGGCGCATCATGGACGAAGCTTTGGCCGCCGCGCCGGGATGCTGCCAGAACGCTCGGCGCAGCCCTTAAAGCCTTACCTTCATCGCGACCACGACATCGCGGCCCGCGCGTGGCGCGTCCCGCCTTTCGGCATTCGCACCAACGGTTATGATTGACGCCGCCGCCGAATTCAGTGCGGAATGAAAACTCGATTTGGATGGAAATCGCAGGAGCACGATCATGAGAGGCGAGCCGGGTGTCCTCGATTACCTCAACAAGGCGTTGCGGCACGAATTGACGGCGATCAACCAGTACTGGCTGCATTACCGTCTGCTCGGAAATTGGGGCTACATGGCGCTGGCCAAGCAGTGGCGCAAGGAATCGATCGAGGAGATGCAGCACGCCGACAAACTGGTCGATCGCATCATCTTCCTTGACGGCTTTCCCAATATGCAAGTGCTTGATCCGCTGCACATCGGGCAGAACGTGAAGGAAGTTCTCGATTGCGATCTGGCCGCCGAATTGCACGCCCGCGCGCTGTACGAGGAGGCCGCCACCCATTGCCACTCGGTCAGGGATTATGTGTCGCGAGACTTGTTCGAGAAGCTGATGCACGACGAGGAAGAGCACATCGATTTCCTCGAAACCCAACTCGACCTCGTCAGCAAGCTCGGGGTCGAACTCTACTCTCAGCATCACATCGGCGAACTCGACGAAGCCGAGGACTGAGCCTCTGCCGCGCGAATTGATTCGCGGCCCTGACGGTTAACAAAAACTAAATTCGGCTCGCCGCCGCACCATCGCCGGTAAGGGAATAGTCTTTTGCCGCAGCGCCGGTGCGCGAAAATCGCGCGCCGCAACTTTACTTGCAGATTAACAAACGCGGTTAAGAGTTATGGTTAAGACCAGCTTAAACATTTGCTGGCTACCTTCACCCGATCTCAACGACGAACTGCGCAGGCCGCGCGGCCCGTCGAGTGAAGGAAGCAGCAATGGTCAGAGTTCCGCTTATTGTTCGTTCGGCGGCTGTAGCCGCGGCGACCGCCCTCGGCAGTACGACGGTATTCGCCGCCGACATGCCGCAACCTTTGCCGCAGCCGCAGCTGACCTACCAGCCGATGCAGATGATCGTCGAGCAACCCGCCGGCGCCTGGTATCTGCGCGGCGATATCGGTATCGGCATCCTCAGGACCTCTGGCGTCGAATACATCGAAAATCCGCTCAACTCGAGCAATTTCGCCATCAATAATACCTCGATGGGCGATACGACATTTTTCAGAGCCGGCGTCGGTTACGAGTTCAACAACTGGCTCCGCTTTGACGTTACCGGCGAATATCGCACCAAGGCTGACGTCAACTTCTTCGGCACCTACACATTCGGCGGCGGAACGTTCATCGATTCCTACCAGGGTTTCCTGCAATCCGTGGTGTTCCTCGCCAATGCCTATGTCGATCTCGGCACCTGGAACTGCGTGACACCGTTCGTCGGCGTCGGCGTCGGCGGCGCCTACAACACCTTTTCCGGACTGACCGACATCGGCGTCCCCACGGCCGGAAGCGGCATCGGCCGCAACACCAGCCAAACGAATTTCGCCTGGGCTCTGCACGCCGGTCTTTCCTACAGCGTGACGCCCAATTTCAGCGTCGAGCTCGCCTACCGCTATCTGAATTTCGGCTCGGTGACCGACACGATCGACTGCGCCGGCGGCTGCGCGCCCGATTCCTACAAGCTACAAAATCTGACCTCGCAAGACTTCACGCTCGGCGTGCGCTGGCGTTTCCCGGTCGAAGCCACGCCCGTGATGGTCCAACAGGCGCCCGTCTATAGCCAACCGGCCCCGGTCTATGCCCAACCAGCGCCGGTCTATACGCAACCGGCGCCCATGATGGTGCCGCAGCAGCAGATGATGGTGCCGCAGCAGCCGATGATGGTGCCGCAGCCGCAATACCCGCTGTCGACCCGCGGCTGAGCGACCGCCGCTTTCCGCCCTGAAAATATGCGCGTCGCCGCTCCGGCTGTCGGGACGGCGGCGCGGTTCCATGAGCGCAAACAAGACCTTAGCCCCGCGGCAAAGCTAACGCTCCATTAAGGTTAATGGCTGATGATCGCGCCCTATCGGCCGCTTCACGCGTGCCGAGCGACGGAGAGGACGCGGCCGATGCGTTGGCTCATCTGTGCTGCGGTGTTGTTCGCGCTGGCATCAAACGCCCGCGCCGACGATCTCGACATGCTGCGTGGTTCGGAAAGCGTCGGACCGGCAACGTTCACGCGTTGGAGCGGCTTTTATGCCGGCGGCCAATTCAGCTACAGCAGCGGCAAAGCGGATTTTACCAATGCCTCCGCACCGCTCATCGGCTCAAGCCTAGCGGAAACGTCCATCGAGTCGATCGTCGTCCCGTCCTCTTGGCCGCTCCTCGGCACGGCCAGCACCGCGACGACCGGGGTCGGCGGATTTGCCGGCTATAACACCCAATTTCAGGATCTGATCCTCGGCCTCGAAGCCGATTACACGCACTCCCCCTTCACTGTCACCAGCCCCACGTCGCCGATTCTCGACCGGGTTTCCACGGTCGGCTCAAACTTGGACTCGGTCAGCGCCGAGGCCACCAGCATCATGCGCATCACCGACTACGGTTCGCTGCGGGCGCGAGCCGGATGGGCATTCAATAGTTTTCTGCCCTACGGCTTCGCCGGTTTTGCGCTGGGCCGGGGCGATTATTCCGCGACGTCTCTGGTCTATGGCCAGCAAAACGCATCGACGGCGGCGTCGCCGATCATCCCCTGCGACCCCGCCGTCACGGTGACATGTGTCGACTATAGTTATTCGAATAGCGCCGGCCGGCAGGGCATATTGCTCTACGGCTTCTCGGTCGGCGGCGGCTTTGACTGGGCGCTGACCGCCAATATTTTCATCCGGGCCGAATACGAATTCATCCAATTCGCGGAGATCGGAAATATTACCGCTTCGATCTCCAGCGCTCGTGTCGGCTTGGGCTTTAAATTCTAAGCCCGCATCCGCCGCGACGGCGAAGCCCTTTTTGCCCATTGGCGCTTGACGGCACGCCATCCATTCCCTAATTCCGGCAACGGGACACCCCTCCCCAACGAGGGGCGACTATCTGGAAGGATAGATCATGACGCTCGCGACCCCTCCGGTGCGGCCGGCTGTGCCGCATTTTTCGTCCGGCCCATGCGCCAAGCGGCCGGGATGGAACCCGCAAAACCTCACCGACGCCGTCCTCGGCCGCTCGCACCGCTCCAAGCTCGGTAAGGGGAGGCTCAAGCGCGCCATCGATCTCACCCGCGAAGTGCTGCAAGTACCGGCCGACTACCGTATCGGCATCGTGCCGGCATCCGATACCGGCGCCATCGAAATGGCGCTGTGGTCGCTGCTCGGGCCGCAGCCTGTGACCATGCTGGCCTGGGAATCCTTCGGCGAGGGCTGGGTGGGCGACGTGTTGAAGGAGCTCAAGCTCAAACACGCTAAAGTTCTGCGCGCCGGTTATGGCCAGCTGCCGGATTTGACATCGATCGACCCGGCCAGTGACATCGTGTTCACCTGGAACGGCACGACTTCCGGCGTGCGGGTCCGCAATGCCGACTGGATCGCCGCCGACCGCACAGGTCTCACGATCTGCGATGCCACGTCCGCCGCTTTCGCCCAGCCGCTGGACTGGCCGAAGCTCGATGTCGTGACGTTCTCGTGGCAGAAGGCGCTAGGCGGCGAGGCTGGGCACGGCATGCTGATTTTGTCGCCGCGCGCCGTCGCCCGGCTCGAAAACCACGCGCCGCCGTGGCCGATGCCGAAAATCTTCCGCATGACCAAGGCCGGCAAACTCAACGAAGCGATCTTTGTCGGCGAAACCATCAACACGCCGTCGATGCTCTGCGTGGAAGACTATCTCGACGCGCTGCAATGGGCGAAATCGATCGGCGGCCTCAAGGCGCTGCAGGCCCGCGCCGACGCCAACGCCAAGGTGATCGCCGATTGGGTGGCACGCACCGGCTGGATCGCATTTTTGGCTGACGACCCGACGCTGCGCTCCAACACGTCGGTATGCCTGAAGGTGGTCGACCCGGCGGTGAGCCGGCTTGCGGCCGACGCCCAGGCGGCTTTCGTCAAAGCCATCGCCGCGGCACTCGACAAGGAAGGCGTTGCTTACGACATCGACGCCTATCGCGATGCGCCGCCGGGCTTGCGCATCTGGTGCGGCTCGACCGTCGAGCGGGCAGATGTCGAGGCGCTCACGCTGTGGCTCGACTGGGCCTATGCCAACGCCAAGGATGCGCTGGCGAAAGCCGCCTAATGTTCGCCGACCCTCTCATAGAGCGGCTGACGGCATTCGTGCGCGGCGTCGGTATCGACGTCCGCGCCGCAGCGCTGCCGGCAAAAACCTTCCTGCCCGGACTCGATATCCGCCGGGGCGCGATTTTGATCGACGAGCAGCGGCTTCATCATCCAGGCGACATTCTTCACGAGGCCGGGCACCTCGCGGTGACCGAGCCAACCGAGCGCAACGCACCGGCGCTGGCGCCGAGCGCGGGCGACGAACTCACCAGCATCGCCTGGTCCTATGCCGCGCTGCGCCATCTCGACCTCGATCCGGCCGTCGTCTTTCACGCCGACGGCTATAAGGGCGGCGCGGCGTCGATTATCGAAAACTTCGCGGCCGGGCATTATTTCGGGGTGCCGCTGTTGCAACTCTACGGCATGAGTTGCGAGCCCCGGCAAGCCGCGGCCGCAGGCGTTAAGCCCTATCCCCACATGCTGCGCTGGTTGCGCTGAACCGAAGGATTTTTCCGATGAGCCCCCGCGTTCTGATCTCCGATGCGCTGTCGCCGGCGGCCGTAGCCATTTTCAAAAATCGCGGCATCGAGGTCGACTTCCAGCCCAATCTCGGCAAGGACAAGGACAAGCTCGCCGAAACCATCAAGGACTTCGACGGGCTCGCCATCCGCTCCGCGACCAAGGTCACGGCCAAGATTCTGGAGCGCGCCAAAAATCTCAAAGTCATCGGCCGCGCCGGCATCGGTGTCGACAATGTCGAGATTCCGGCGGCGACCGCACGCGGCATCATCGTGATGAACACGCCGTTCGGCAATTCGATCACGACCGCGGAGCACGCCATCACGCTGATGCTGGCCATGGCGCGGCAGATCCCGGAGGCCGACGCATCGACCCGCGCCGGCAAATGGGAAAAGAACAAGTTTCTCGGCGTCGAAATCTTCAGCAAGACGCTCGGCATCATCGGCTGCGGCAATATCGGCTCGATCGTCGCCGACCGCGCGCTCGGCCTGAAGATGAAGGTGATCGCCTACGATCCGTATCTGTCCGCCGAGCGCGCCCTCGATCTCGGCGTCGAGAAAGTCGAACTCGACGAACTGTGGCGCCGCGCCGATTTCATCACCTTGCACACCCCGCTCACCGAAAAGACCCGCAACATCGTCAATGCCGAGACTCTGGCCCTGACCAAAAAAGGCGTGCGCTTGATCAATTGCGCGCGCGGCGACCTCGTCGATGAAACGGCATTATGCGAGGCGCTCAAATCGGGCCACGTCGCCGGCGCCGCGCTCGACGTGTTTCGGGAGGAACCGGCGACGGCGAACCCGCTGTTCGGCCTGCCAAACGTGGTGTGCACGCCGCATCTCGGCGCCTCGACCATGGAGGCGCAGGAGAACGTCGCGCTCCAGGTCGCGGAACAAATGTCCGATTATCTGTTGCGCGGCGCCATCACCAACGCCGTCAACTTCCCTTCGATCAGCGCCGAGGAAGCGCCGAAACTGAAACCGTTCGTGGCGCTCGCCGAAAAGCTCGGCTCGTTTGCCGGTCAGCTGACCGAAACCGGCATCACGCAAGTGCAGATCTCCTTCGAAGGCCTCGTGGCGCAGATGAACACCAAGGCCTTGACCTCGGCGGCGGTCGCCGGGTTGTTGCGGCCGATGCTGCAAGACGTCAACGTGGTGTCGGCGCCGAGCGTGGCCAAGGATCGCGGCATCATTGTCGAAGAGAAGCGGCGCGACGCCGCCGGCGATTACGAGAGCCTGATCACCGTGACCGTCGTGACCGAACGGCAGACGCGCTCGGTTTCCGGCACGGTCTATGCCGACGGACGGCCGCGCATCGTCAACATCAAGGGCATTCGCATCGATTCCGAATTCGGTCCGTCGATGCTCTATGTGACCAATCAGGACAAGCCGGGATTTGTCGGCGGTTTCGCCACGCTGTTGGGCGGCGCCGGCATCAATATCGCGACCTTCCATCTCGGCCGCGAGGAAGCGGGTGGCAACGCCATCGCCTTAGTCGAGGTCGACGGCGCGGTGCCTGCCGACCTTATCGCCAGGGTGCAGCAAATCCCGAACGTGCAGCAGGTCAAGACGCTGCGGTTTTGACGATAGGGTGCGGGGTCGACCGTGTGGCGACCATTCGTTACTCCCTATTCGCCATTCGCTTTCGCTTGCCGAGTCGCAATCGTGATCCCGCTGAACACCAACGCATATCCGACGGCGTGAAACACTTCGAAACGTTCACCCAGCAGCACGATCGCCAGCACCGATCCAAACACCGGAACCAGATGGATGAACGGCGCGGCGCGGTTGGCGCCGATCAGTTCGATACCGCGGTTGAGGAACAGATAGCCGAGCAACGACGGAAAGATGCAGACATAGGCAAAGCTCGCCACGGTTTCGCCGTCGAAGATCATGGTTTGTCCGCTGGCGATCTCCAAAATCATCGCCGGCACCAGCAGCACGCCGCCGACGCCCATGACCACGGTGAGGAACGAGATGGCATTCATGGCGGGCCGCTTGCGCAGCATGGCCACGTAGAAAGCATAAATCAAAAGCGCGGCGATCAACCACAAATCGCCGCGGTTGAAGGCGATCGCGAACAGCACATGGAGACTGCCGTGGCAGATGATGACGACCACGCCCGACAGCGAGACGCAAATGCCGCCGGCCTGGCGCAGCGTCAGACGATCGCGGAATAAAGCGAACGCCCACAAGGCAACGAACAGCGGCGCCACCGATTGCAGCAGCAAGCCATTGATCGCGGTGGTGAACTGCAAGCCGTAATACGCCATCGTATTGTAGGCGGAGAAGCCGGTAAGCGCGAGCAACAGCAGCAGTCCGGCGTGTTTGCGGATGTTCGGCCAATCGCGCGCCAGATGCGGGGCGGCGAACGGCAACAAAACCAGACTGGCGCCGGCCCAGCGAATGACCGACAGCGTAATCGGGGGAATGTGGCCGACGACGAAGCGGCCGAGGACGACATTGCCGGCCCAGAACAAAGAAGTCAGCGACAGCAGCAGATAAGGCTGATCGAACAGCCAGCCGCCGATGCGGCTTCGGCTCAAAAGTTGCGCCCCCGGCATGCCCTCTCCCCGCTGAGCCTTAATTATGGGGCAAGGAGCTAACGCGGTGCCGACCGAAGTACCAGCGCTTAGCCCGCATGCCTGCTGCGGCGGCTGGCAGCGGCGACGTTGATCGGGCGGCCGACGCTGCCCGCGGGTCGCCAAGTACCGTCCCTGGCTCCTTCTGCGCGGCTTAGCTAACGGCAAATTCGCTGCGAAACCAACAATTTGGGGGGAAATGCGGGGACCGGGATAAGCCAGTTTTCCTTGCTTCCGGCACCATCATCCATTATCCGGAGCAGTCGGCTACGGCCGGTATCCGATCCGTTGCGCAGTCATCGGCCTTCTGGGGACACTTCCTGATGGCGAACGTTGTCGTGGTCGGCTCCCAGTGGGGGGACGAGGGTAAGGGTAAGATCGTCGATTGGCTGTCCGAACAGGCTGACATCGTGGTCCGCTTCCAGGGCGGACATAATGCCGGCCATACGCTGGTGATCGACGGCACCACCTATAAGTTGTCGCTGTTGCCGTCCGGCGTGGTGCGCCAGGGTAAGCTCTCGGTGATCGGCAACGGTGTCGTGCTCGACCCGCATGCGCTGCAGGCGGAGATCGCCCAAATCAAGAAACAAGGCGTCAACATTACGCCCGACAATCTGCGCATCGCCGAAAACACCTGCCTGATCCTGCCGCTCCATCGCGAACTCGACGCCATCCGCGAATCGGCCAGCGCGTCGTTGCGCATCGGCACCACGCGCCGCGGTATCGGCCCCGCTTACGAGGATAAAGTCGGCCGGCGCGCCATCCGCCTGATGGACCTCGCCGACGGCAAAAGCCTCGATCGCAAGATCGAACGCCTGCTCACGCATCACAACGCGCTGCGCCGGGGTCTCGATCTCGCGCCGATCGACCCCCAAGACGTGCGGCGGGAGCTATTGAACATGGCGCCGCTGGTGCTGCCCTATATGGATTCGGTGTGGTCGCTGCTCGATCAGAAGCGCCGCGAAGGCAAGCGGATTTTGTTCGAGGGCGCGCAAGGCGCGCTGCTTGACGTCGACCACGGCACCTATCCATTCGTCACGTCCTCGAATACGGTGGCGGCGCAGGCGGCGACTGGATCGGGACTCGGACCCGGCGCCATCGGCTATGTGCTGGGCATTTGCAAAGCCTACACGACGCGCGTCGGTGAGGGGCCGTTCCCTACCGAGCAAACCAACGAGATCGGCCGGATGCTTGGCGAGCGCGGCAAGGAATTCGGCGTCGTCACCGGCCGGCCCCGACGCTGCGGCTGGTTCGATGCCGTGCTGGTGCGCCAGACCGTGCGGACCAGCGGTATCAATGGCCTGGCGTTAACTAAGCTGGACATCCTCGACGGCTTCGATGAAATCAAAGTATGCATCGGCTACCGTCTCGACGGCCGGGAGATCGATTATCTTCCGGCGGGCGAGCACGCCCAATCCCTGGTCGAACCGATCTACGAGACCGTCGCCGGCTGGCGGGAACCCACCGCGCGGGCGCGCTCGTGGGCCGAGCTGCCGGCCCAGGCCATCAAATATGTTCGCCGGATCGAGGAGCTCATCGGCTGTTCGGCCGCCATGTTGTCGACCAGTCCGGAACGCGAGGACACCATTCTCATGCAAAATCCGTTCGAAGCATAAGATGAAAATTTAGCGAGCCGAGCGTAAACTCAAAAAATGGCCGACTATCATCCGCTCATCGCCCGTGCCGTTGACGGGCTTGGCACCAGCTCCGGCGAAGCGCGCCGGTCGCTCTATGAGCGGGCGCGCTCAGCCTTGGTGGCGCAGTTGCGCGCCATCGAACCGGCGCTATCGGAGGCGGACATCACCCGGGAGCGATTGGCGCTCGAGGATGCTATCCGCAAGGTCGAGGCGGAGACCGTGCGCAAGTCGCGCGCGGAGCCACGCCCACCCTCGCCTTCCTTACGGTCCAGCCCCCCGGTCGTCAGGCCACAGGTTCCGCCCAGCCCCGCCATGCCGCCGCGTCGCGAGCGGCCGAGCCCGCCCCCCGGCGAAATGCCGCCGCCGCCGCGCACCGAGGCTTCGTTGCCCGAGCCGCCGCGCGCCGAACCATCGCCGCCGCAGCATCCCGATGTGCCGCCGCCTGACGGTGCGCCGCCTCCAGCCGCCCCCGCCAGCGCCCGCAGCCGGCTGTTGAGCGCTCGCACCTCACCGCCGGCACGCGATGGACTCAAGGGCTTCCGAGACGTCGTCAACGAGGTCGACGACCTCGGCGGCGCATCGGCCAAGTCGGCGCAGTCGGCGCGCGATACGCGCGATTCTTATCGATCCGCCTCGCCGCAACATCCGGCCCAGGACGACGAAGCCTCGTACGGCCGTGTCGAGCCGCAGTTCGACGATGAGCTGGATTTTGGCGACGACGACTCGCTGCAAATGCGAAGTCTCGAGCCGTCCTACGAATCGGAAGACCAACCGGCGAAGCCGGCGCTCTTCAAGCGGGCGCGCGAGCCGCGCGCGAAGCAGCCGGAAGAACAATATGCGGAGCCGCGGGCGCCGCGGTCCTATCGCGGCCTGGCCCAACTCGCCGTGGTGCTGGTCGTCCTGGCCGGACTTATCGCCACTCTTTCATGGCAGTGGTCCAACATCACCGGTCTTTATCAGTTCGTTTCTCATATGCGATCGCGACAGAGCCAGACGGCGCCGACACCGGCGGCCGAGCCCAAATTTTCCGGTCGCGTGCCGCAGGACCAAAACGCTGGAAAAGCGCCCGGCGCGGGGTCGAGCGACCAAGCCGGACCGGCGGTCGCGCAACGCGTCGTGCTCTACGAAGAGGACCCGAACGACCCCCAGGGCAAACGCTTTGCCGGTTCCGCCATCTGGCGCACGCAAACGGTTTCGCCCGGTCCCGGTCTCGCGCCGGAACTCGCGGTACGGGCCGACATCGAGGTGCCGGAGCGGCACATGACCGTGAGCTTCTCGCTGCGGCGCAATACCGATCAGGCGCTTCCCGCCAGCCACACCATCGAGATCATGTTCAATTTGCCGCCCGACTTTGCCGGCGGCGGCATCGCCAACGTCCCCGGCGTATTGATGAAGCAATCCGAGGAGGCGCGCGGCACGCCGCTTGCCGGGCTTGCCGTCAAAGTGACCAACGGTTTCTTTCTGATCGGACTTTCCGCGGTCGACTCCGACGTGCAGCGCAACATCCAGCTGCTCAAGGAGCGGCCGTGGTTCGATATTCCCATCGTCTATACCAATGGCGGCCGCGCCATTCTGGCCATCGAAAAGGGCGCGCCCGGCGATCGCGCCTTTGCCGATGCCTTCGCGGCCTGGAGTAAGTAAAAGTGTCGCAACCGGAGGAGTTTTGAGTGCGGACCCGAGCCAAGATCAGTTCATCTGAGGTGCGGAAGCCGAAGCCGGTCACCAGCTCGCACATCGCCTCGGCGCTGCGTACCCTCGAGACCGAATCCGAAGGCATGGCGGCCCTCATCGCGGCGATGTCGGATGCGCTTTCGGCCCCCTTCATCGCCGCCGTCGAGACCATTCGCAAAGCCCGCGGGCGGGTGATCGTGACCGGAATGGGGAAGTCCGGTCATGTCGCGCGCAAGATCGCGGCGACGCTAGCCTCCACCGGCACGCCGGCGTTCTTTGTTCATGCCGCCGATGCCAGCCACGGCGATCTTGGCATGATCACGTCCGATGACGTGATGCTGGCTCTATCCTGGTCGGGCGAGACCGAGGAACTCAAAGATCTGATCAATTATTCCCGCCGCTTCCGCATCGTACTCATCGCCATAACGGTGAATGTGGAAAGCACGCTCGGCAAGGCTGCCGACATCGTCTTGGCGTTGCCGCCGACGCGCGAAGCTTGTCCGCACAATCTTGCGCCCACGACGTCATCGCTGATGCAGCTCGCGCTCGGCGACGCGCTCGCGATTGCGTTGCTCGAAAGCCGAGGCTTTACCGCGATCGACTTCGGTGTCTTTCATCCGCGCGGCAAACTCGGCGCCGCGTTGAAATTTGTCCGCGACGTGATGCATCCGGGCAGCGCCGTACCGCTGATCGGTCGCGGCGCGCCGATGTCGGAAGCGATCGTGGAAATGTCCGCCAAGGGTTTCGGTTGCGTCGCCGTCGTCGACAAAGCCGGCAAGCTCGCCGGCGTGATTACCGACGGCGATCTGCGCCGTCACATGCGCAAGGATTTGCTCCAGGTGTCGGTCGATGGCGTCATGACGGCAGCGCCGAAAACCGTCCGGCCGGACCAACTGGCCAGCGTGGCACTGGAAATCCTCAATTCGGCGAAAATCACGGCGCTCATCGTGGTGGAATCGGACCGTCCGGTCGGCATCGTGCATTTTCACGATTTGCTGCGCGCCGGCGTCGCGTGATGCGGCTAATACAGCCCGCCTTTTACAATGCTGGGATCTTCGGTACGGCGATCGTCGGTGGGCGCCGGCATGGCGGCCGCTTGCGCGGGCACAGTAGGGGCGGGCACGACAGCAGCGGGTTCGGCGGCGGCGGGCTGAGACTTTGGCTTCGCGGTGCTGAAGATTGGCTGCGGGGCGGCGGTAGTGGACTTGCCGGCATCCGGGCCGGTTTGTCCGTGCGCGATGAATTCATCATAGCCCGGAGCACCGGGCCGTGGCGGAACGTCGTCGGGCATGCCGCCGGCCCAGTGCGGCCAATGGTCGGCCACGTAGCCGGGAAACGAGCCGCACGAGCCCTGGACCGCGCCGAGAGCCAGCACGATCGCGGCCGTCAAGGCGTGCCTGAAGATCACGTTCGTTGCCGGGCCAGAGAGCCCGTTCGCACGTCGCATCGGGCGCCATTAACCATTCTGTCCGCTCGGATCGCTGTTGTTTAGTGGCGATGTCATCCCCATGCTTTGCATTACGACACCTCGCCCACCGCGGCCCGTTCTAGATTATCGACATCGCCGTTATCAACCGGTTGAGCGCGGCTCCAAATGGACGGCGTTCATGGCGGGACTGTGGTCTGGAAAGCGAACGATATTTGCGCGCCGAGCGGCGCGGCTCGTTGTGATGTTTGGGCTGACGCTGCTGCCGGTCACGTTAACGGCCTGCAGCGAACTGGCCCAGCCCAGCGAAGCCCTGCCGCCCGACACGCAACCGCCCTACGCGTCGTTGGCCGCGAAACACCTCCAGTCGGTCTTGAAAGATCGCGCCGCTTACGAGGGATTTGAAATTTCCGGCCTGCGCTGGGTTCATTCTGTGACCGGCTGGAACTGGCTGGCCTGCGTCCACTTCCACGATCGCGGGCATCTGCGCACTTACGCGCTTTTCATCCAGGGCAATGCCGTCGTCGATGGACGCTATGCCGTCGAGACCGACGCCTGCGAACCCCAAGCCTATCAGCCATTCGATCTGGTGACGGGCGTACTCGGGCGCCCAACCACCCCGGTGCAGCCGCCGCTTTATTAGCTTTTGATACCGGCGCCGCGCGGGCCTCACGCCGCCTGCCGCACCGCGAGGGCCTGATCGACCGCGTCGAGAACCTGATCGGCGGAAAGCTCGTCGAGACACTGGCTGTGGCTGTCGAGCCGGCGGTCGCAGCCTTCCTGGCGGCATGGCAGACAGGGCAGCGGGTTTTGCACCAGCCAGACATTGCCGCGGCGCTGGATCGTGCCGGAAGCGGCCCACGGCCGCTCCAGCCCGCCGGCCGGCCAGGGTCCCCAAACGCGCGGGTCGCTGGGGCCGAACAGCGCGACGCTCGGCGCTCCGGTGGCGGCGGCGAGGTGGGTAATGGCGGTGTCCGGACCGATATAGGCACGCGCGCCGGCGATCAGCGCCGAAAGCTCCGGCCATTCGATCTTGCCGTCGAGACGGACGACATCGCTGTCGGCCCACACCTCATTGAGATAGGCGCGATCCGCCGCAGCGCCGGTGACGACCGTGCCGAGGCCGCGGTCGCGCAATCCCGCGGCAAGCTGCCGCCAACCGCCGATCGGCCAACGCTTGTAAGTGAACATCGGCGCGGCATGGATGACGGCGTAAGGCTGCGGCGGCAAAAGCGGCGCTCGTCCGGCACCCGCAGGACAGACGATTTCGGCCTGCGCGGGAATGCCGAGCACCTCGGCCAGCCGCAGCACGTCGAGCACGCGGTGTTGCTCGCGATCGGTCTGATAAGAGCGGCTCAGCGCGAAGCGCTTGACGGTGGCCGCAAGCCCGTCCGCTTCCACCGGGCCGGCACTTTGCCTTCCAGCTATGAGGGCTAACACAGTCGGGCGGTCGCCGGTCTGGGTCGAAAGCGCAAGATCGTAGCGTCGCCAAAGCCGCCACAGCAACGAAAGAGTTTCGCTCGCGCGCGGACGCTGCGGAATGGTAAGCGTCGCGGCGAGATCGGGATTGCCGGCCAGAATTCCCTCGGTACCGGCGAATACCAGCGCATCGATGGCAGCGTCGGGAAACGCGCGCTTGACGCTGCGAATAAGCGGCGTGGTCAAGAGCACATCGCCGAGCCGGCGCAAGGCCACCACCAAAACGCGCGGCGCGGGGGGTAAGCGAAGCGGCTTCACGGCTGCACCATGGAACTGCGGCGCGGCGGCGCGTCCTGGTTCCGGTCGGCGCCGAGCCGCGACAGCCCGCGCGAGGCGCGCACCCGATCGCTGCTGATGACCTCGTCCAGCCTGGAACGATTGGCGGCCAATTGCGAGCGGTCGTTCGCCGGGTGCCACAAATGCAGCACGCCGGTCGCGAACCGCCCGTCCTTGCGCCCGACGCCGGCATGCAGGAGCCTCACCACGAGATCGCTGTCCTCCAAACCCCAGCCGGCATAGGCGTTATCGAATCCGTCGATCCGATCAAGATCGGCCCGCGCCACCGCAAGATTGCACGTCTGCGCGCCTTGCCAACTGGCACGTTGCCATTTTCGCAGCGGCCCGAGTGGCAGACGCAGCGTCGGCAGCAGCCGATTGACGCCGCCGCGCAGCCGCTGGCGCAGCAGCACGGCAAAATTCCAACGCTCCGCCATAAGTGCGTCGCCGAGCACCGCAGCGGTCAATTCGCGCGAGAGCAGGATGCGGTTTCCGGTCACGAACCAGCCCGGCTCCGCCAGCCTGCGATGCGCGGCAACAAAATCGGCACCGGCAAGACAATCGCCATCGAGGAAGATGCAAATTTCACCGGTGCTGGCGCGAATGCCGCGATTGCGAATTTCGCCGCCGCGAAAACCGCGATGCTCGTGGCGCACGTGCTTTAACGGCACCGACAGGCGTGCCGCCCAGCTTTCGACGAGTCGGACGGTGTCCTGCCGCGAACCGTCATCGGCAATGACGATTTCGAAGTGTCGGTCCGACTGGTGGGCGAGTGCGCGCAACGCGGCGTCGAGCGCGTCTTCACGGTTATAGGTCGTGACGATGACCGATATGAGGCCGGCAGGGCTCACGGCCTGGCACTCGCCGGGCGCAACCGCGCGCCCGTGGCCTTGGGTTGATCGGTCCGCATCGGCCTTAGTCCTCCGCGGAAAGCTTGGCCGGCTGCGCGCGTTTGACAATGGCCGTGGTGCTGTGGCCGGGCACCAGATCGATCAGGATCACATCGCCGCCAGACTGTTCGACCACGTCGCGGCCGACGACATCCTCACGCCGGTAGTCGGCGCCCTTGACCAGCACACCCGGTGCCACGCGCTTGATGAGTTCGATGGGCGTATCCTCCTCGAACACGACGACGAGGTCGACGGCTTCGAGCGCCGCGAGCACCTCGGCGCGGCCTTCGGCGGCATTGATCGGCCTGCCCTTGCCCTTGAGGCGCGCCGTCGAGGCGTCGCTGTTGAGTCCGACCACCAGCCGGTCGCAAGACGCGCGCGCCTCGGCCAGCAATCTGATATGGCCGCGATGGAGAATATCGAAGCAGCCGTTGGTGAATCCGATGCGCAAGCCGTGCCGTCGCCATTCGGCCAGCCGCTCATCGAGCACCGACCAGTCGAACACGATCTTGTCCTCCGGCGCCAGCGAGGCGGCCGGCAAAATACGGTGGCGCAATTCGGCGAGCGACAGCGTCGAGGTGCCGCGTTTGCCGACCACGACGGCCGCCGCGGCATTGGCGGCGCGCATCGCGGTATCGAACGGCGCTTGCATCGCCAGCAGTATCGCCATCACAGCGGCAACCGTGTCGCCCGCTCCGGAAACATCGCGCACCTTGACCGGATAAGCGGGAATATGGACCGACGCATGACCCTCGACGTGCAGAGTCATGCCTTCCTCGCTGCGGGTCACCAGAACGGCTTCACTGCCGACGAGGCGGGCAAGCTCCGCCGCCGCCGCGGCGATTTCCGGTTCGGTCGCCACCGGCCGATGCACGGCCGTTCCCAACTCCTGCCGATTGGGCGTAATCAGCGTCGCGCCCCGATAGACGCTGTAATCATGCCGTTTCGGATCGACCACGACCGGTTTGCCGTAACGGCGGGCTTTGTCGATGATGGCGCGGATGACGCGCTCCGTCAGCGTGCCCTTGGCGTAATCCGACAACACCACCGCGCCGACGCGCGGTAAAACGGCTTCGGCCTGGGCGATGACCGCAGTCTCGCGCGCCGTGCTCGCCGGCTGGGCGGTTTCCCAATCCGCGCGCATCAGATGCGACGAGTGATGTTCGGACACGAACCTTACTTTGCGCGTGGTATGGCGTCCGGCATCGCTGACAAGATGGGGTTCGACCAAATTGTCGAGCTTGGCGAAGGCCTCGGTGAGAACGCCGCCGGCCTCGTCCTGACCGATCAGGCCGACGAAGATACATCGCGCTCCGAGCGAAGCGATATTGCGCGCGACGTTGCCGGCGCCGCCGATCTCCACCTCACTCCGCGCCACCGTCAGCACCGGCGTCGGCGCCTCGGGCGAGATCCGCGTGACCTCGCCATAGACGAACTCGTCGAGCATGAGATCGCCGACGCAGAGAATGGTCTGCTTCGACACCAGCTTGAGGGCTTCTTCAATATCGAACATGCGTGTTGCCGCCGGGCTCAACCATGGCGAACGTGCTCAGCGATAGCGATCGGCACGATCGAGATAACAATTCACGTAGCGCTTCACGCCGTCCTCGAGCGCGGTGAAGTCCGCATTATAGCCGGCGCGCCGCAGATTTTCCGTTTCGGCCTGCGTGAAGTACTGGTAGCTATCGCGGATCGAAGCCGGCATGTCGATATATTCGATGGCCGGTTCCAGACGCAGGGCCGCGAACATCGCCGTCATCAGCTCCCGAAAGCTGCGCGCCACGCCGGTGCCGACGTTGAAGATGCCGGATACGGCGGGCGTCTCGATCAGCCAGCGAACAACGGCGATCGCGTCGTCGACATAGATGAAATCGCGTTTTTGCTCGCCGTCGGCAATGCCGGATCGGTGCGACTTGAACAGCCGGATCGGTTGGCCGGCCTTGGCCTCGTCGAAGCGTTTGGCAACCAGACTCATCATCTCGCCTTTGTGGTATTCATTGGGGCCGAAGACGTTGAAAAACTTCAGTCCGGCCCATTGCGGCGGCATCTTGTCCTTGCGGGCCACGCGCGCGACCAGCGCGAGGTCGAATAATTGCTTGCTAAAGCCGTACAGATTCATCGGCTTGAGCCGCTTCAGTGCGCCGTTCGACCAATCGTCGGAATAGCCTTGCTGGCCGCCGCCATAGGTCGCCGCGGAGGAGGCATAGATGAAAGGAGTGCGCGTCGCCGTGCACCAATCCAACAACCGCAGCGACAGCCGGAAATTGTTCTCCATGATCGCATCGCCGTCGGTCGCTGTAGTCGAGGAAATGGCGCCGAGGTGGATCAGAGCGTCAAGCTTGCGGCCGTCGAGCCAGCTCCACAAGTCCGCCGGCGCCACAAAATCGGCAAGCTCGCGGCCGGCCAGATTGCGCCATTTGCCGTCGCCGCCGAGGATGTCGTTGACGACGACGTCGGTTCGCCCGGCCTCGTTGAGGCTTGCGACCACATTAGACCCAATGAACCCGGCTCCGCCCGTGACCAAAAACATCGACGCCGTAAACCGGTTAAGGTTGGGATCGGCAAAGGACCGACCGCCCTTGGCCCGCCGCACCGCTCATTTGCCCCACTATGGGGTCCCGCGCAACACTGGACAGCCTTAGGCCGGCGGGGTAGCGAACGGGGCTGCGAAAAATGAATGAATCACGGTTCATATAATATAATGAATCATAATTCAGTAAGCCAATTCTTGGACCAGAGGGACCCGAACGATCGGGATGGCTCTCCGATTCTTATTGTCCCCTATATGTGGATTGGCGACTTCGTCCGCTGCCATTCGGTCGTCAAGCTGTTGCGAACGCGCTTTCCCGACCGGCCGATCGACATGCTGTCCAGCGCGCTGTGCGCGCCGCTGACCGATTACATGCCGGGCCTACGGCGGGCTATCACCGTTGACTTACCGCGTAACCGTCTGGCTTTGGCCGAGCAGAAAAGGCTCGCCGGGCGACTCAAACGCGAGGCCTACGGCACCGCGCTGATCATGCCACGAACCTGGAAATCGGCGCTGGCGCCGTTTTGGGCCGGCATTCCCGAGCGCACCGGCTTTATCGGCGAGGCTCGCTTCATCCTCCTCAACGACCTGCGCTACGGCGAGCGTCGATTGCCGCGCATGGTCGAGCGCTGCGGGGCGCTGGCGCTGCCGACAGGCGCCGGGCTGCCCTCCGCTTGGCCTTTGCCGGAACTCAAAGTCAGCCCCGGCGAGGTCGATTCCTGGCGGCAAAAGCGCGGCCTGGCCGCCGACAATCGGCCGGTCGTGGCGCTCGCTCCCGGCGCCGTCGGACCGGCGAAGCGCTGGCCAGCCGCCGCCTATGCAAAACTCGCCCAAAACCTTATCGCCGAAGGCCACGCGGTCTGGGTCCTCGGCGGGCCCGGCGAAAAAGCCCTGGCAACCGAGATTGTCGGCGATAGTGAGGCCCGCGATCTCACCGGCCACGATCTGCGTGAGGCGATCCTGGCGCTTGCCGCGGCAGCCGCAGCGGTGTCGAACGATTCCGGACTGCTTCATGTGGCCGCGGCGCTGGGCACGCCTTCGGTTGGGATTTTTGGACCGACCAGCCCCTGGCACTGGGCGCCGCTCAATCCGCTCGCCGCGACGCTGGAGACCGCCGAAGAGCTGGCCTGCCGGCCGTGCCATAAGCCGGTGTGCCGCCTGAACCACCACGGCTGCATGCGCTCTATCGATCCGGACCGGGTCCTTGCCGCCACCCGCCGCGCCGTCGCCGAATTAGGCCTACCCGTGACGTCGGACGGGCCGGCATAACGCGGTGTTCATCGAATCGGAGTAGGCCGGAGAACGCGGACAGATGGGTCGAATACCGTGACAATCCTGGTCACCGGCGGAGCCGGCTATATCGGCAGCCACATGGTGCACGAGCTTGCCGATGCCGGCGAGCGCGTCGTGGTGCTCGACAATCTCTCCACCGGCCGTCGCCAAGCCGTCGCCGAAGGCGTGCCGCTCATCATCGGCGACACCGGCGATCAGCTGCTGGTGACGCGCCTTCTCCGCGACCACGCCATTGAGGCGATCGTCCATTTCGCGGCGTCGATTGTCGTGCCGGATTCGATGCGCGATCCGCTGTCCTATTATCGCAACAACACTGTCAACTCGCGCGCCCTGATAGAATGCGCCGTGAAATGCGGCGTGCGCCATTTTATTTTCTCCTCGACCGCTGCGGTCTATGGCAATCCGGCGACGATTCCGGTGCCGGAGGATGCGCCGACGCTGCCGGTCTCGCCCTATGGCTGGTCGAAGCTGATGACGGAAATCATGCTGCGCGATGCGAGTCGCGCCTATGGACTTGATCACGTCATCTTGCGTTACTTTAACGTCGCCGGCGCCGACCCGCAGCGCCGCACCGGACAAACAAGCGAGGTCGCGACCCACTTGATCAAGGTCGCGGCCGAGACGGCCTTGGGTCTGCGCCCCAAGCTTGAAGTGTTTGGCAACGACTACCCGACGCCAGACGGCACCTGCATTCGCGATTATATTCACGTCAGCGATCTGGTTCGCGCGCATTCGGATGCGTTGCGCTATTTGCGCTCGGGGGCGCCGTCGCTGACGCTCAATTGCGGCTACGGCCACGGCTTCTCGGTCCTCGAAGTGATCGACACCGTCAAGCGCGTGTCGGGCGTGGATTTCAAGGTCGAAATCTCGCCGCGTCGGGCCGGCGACCCGGCCCGGATCGTGGCCGCGAGCGATCAAGCGCGCGCGAGGCTCGGCTGGCAGCCTCGATTCGACGACCTTTCGGGGATTGTCGCCGACGCGCTGGCCTGGGAACGGGAACTCTTGGCGCGATCCGGTCGAACCGACCCGCGCGGCCGCAATCTCGCTGAAATCGCTTGAACATTCCGGTCCTTCCGGGCATGGAACGGCCTGAGCCGGCCGCCGACCCGCCGCCGCGCGCGATATGGATCAGGCATGAAATCAACCCCGGCCGGCACCGCGGACGACTATTCGACTTTCGCCTTGGTGCGCCGCCTGTTGGTGGATGAGGCGCTCGGCTACTGGCCGCGCTATGCCATCGCCTTCGTCTTGATGGGGCTTGCCGCCGCTGCCACCGCCCTGACCGCCTATCTCCTCGGCTCCATGACCAACGAGGCCTACGTCAACCGCAATTATCACGGTATCGTCGTCATCGGCCTGATTGCGATGGTAATCTTTATCGTCAAAGGCTTCGCGACCTACGGTTCGACGGTGCTGCTGTCATGGATCGGCAACTCCATCATCGCCGACAATCAGCGGCGCATGTTCGACAAACTGTTGCAGCAGAATATCGGTTTCTTCGCCGACCGCCATTCGTCGGAATTCATCGCCCGGCTGACCACCGGCGCCGCCGCCGTCAGCGGCGTGATCAATCTTCTGATCACCGCGATCGGCCGCGATCTGATGTCGCTGATCGGGCTTTGCATCGTGATGGTGATTCAAGATCCGATCATGTCGATCGGCGGTTTCATCATGGCGCCGCCGGCGTTCTTTTTCCTGCGCAAATTGATCCGCCGGGTCCGCGGCATCGCGCGGATGCAGTTCACCGGCGGCACGCGGATTATCGAAACCATGCAGGAAGCCCTGCAGGGCATGCGCATGGTCAAGGCGTTCGGCCTCGAAGACGAGATGCGGCGCCGCCTCGGCAAAAGCGTCAGCGAGGTCCAGCACGAATCCAATAAAATGGCCCGCGTGGCCAACCGCGCCAGCCCGATGATGGAAATGCTGGGCGGCTTCACCGTGGCGCTGGCCACCATCTATGGCGGCTATCGCGTGATCGAAACCGGCGCCACGCCGGGCGAATTCGTTTCCTTCATGGCGGCGTTCCTGCTCGCCTACGAGCCGGCCAAGCGCCTGGCGCGCCTCAATATCGACCTTAACAATAACCTCGTCGGCGTCCGCGTCCTCTATGAGGTCATCGACAGCCCGCCGGGCGAACCGAGCGACGACAATTTGCCGCCGCTGCAATTGACGATGGCGCAGGTTGAATTCGACGACGTGCATTTTGCCTACCGGCCCGAGACGCCGGTGCTGCGCGGCATGAATTTTGTCGCCGAGCGCGGCAAGGTCACCGCGCTGGTCGGCCCGTCGGGCGGCGGCAAGACGACGGTGCTGAACCTCTTGCTGCGTTTTTACGACGTCAATGCCGGGCGCATCCTGATCGACGGTCAGAATATCGCCGCGGTGTCGCGCGCTTCGCTGCGCCAGGACATCGCCTATGTCGGCCAGATCGTGCACCTGTTTCGCGGTTCGATCCGCGACAACATCGCGCTTGGCAAACTCGATGCCAGCGACGCCGAAATCGTCGCCGCCGCCAAGGCCGCCCATGCCCACGATTTCATCCTCAACTTTCCCGCCGGCTACGATACGCCGGTCGGCGAGCACGGTTTGCAGCTCTCCGGCGGCCAGCGCCAGCGCGTCGCCATTGCGCGCGCGCTGATCAAGAACGTGCCGATTATCCTGCTCGACGAGGCGACCGCATCGCTCGATTCGGAGTCCGAGCGCCACGTTCAGGAAGCGCTCGCGGAGCTTTGCAAGGGCCGCACCACACTCGTCATCGCCCACCGTCTATCCACGATCATGCATGCCGACTGCATTCTGGTGGTCGAGGACGGCGGCGTCGTCGAATCCGGCCGGCACGACGAACTTTTGCGCAAGGGCGGCCGTTACGCCTCGTTCTACCGGCTGCAATTGCGCGAACAAGCACCCACGCAGGATTTGATCGTCCCGCCGCTTGCGGCCCTCGCCTCGTCAGGCTGAACGTCATTTTGAGGGCGGCGGCGCCTGGGCTATAAGCCGCGCATTCTTTCCTCCAAAGCGAAACCGTCTCATGAGCACCGACGCCAAGAGCCAAGAAAACAAGTACGTCATCCCGCCGCCGCCGCAGTCCGCCATCGCGGTGGCCGGCACCGACAAATTTTTCCCGGTGCGCCGCTTGTGGTGCGTCGGCCGCAATTACGTCGAGCACATCAAGGAGATGGGGAACGACGTGCGCGAGCCGCCGTTCTTCTTCGCCAAGCCCGCCGACGCGATCGTGCCGGATGGCGGCACGGTGCCCTATCCGTCGCTGACCAAGGACATGCACCACGAAGTCGAGCTCGTCGTCGCCCTCAAGAGCGGCGGCCGCAACATTAAGCCCGAGAACGCGCTGGCATGCATCTATGGCTACGGCGTCGGCATCGATCTGACTCGCCGCGATCTGCAAATTGCTTCGCGCGACGTCAAGCGGCCCTGGGAAGTCGGCAAGGCGTTTGACCATTCGGCGCCGTGCGGGCCGCTCAAACCCGCGGCCGCCATCGGGCATCCCGCCAAAGGCCGGATCACGCTCAAGGTCAACGGCAAGGTGCGCCAGGACGGCGACTTGAATCAGATGATCTGGAACGTGCCCGAGATCATCGCAAAGCTTTCCGAGATGGTCGAGCTTGACCCGGGCGACATCATCATGACCGGCACGCCGTCGGGCGTCGCCGCCGCCGTCGCCGGCGACAAGATCGAATGCGAAATCGAGAATGTCGGCACGCTCACCGTCACCATCGGACCGCCCCTGAAATAAAGTCCCTCTGGAAGACGCCGACCGGCCTGGCTTCGGCCGCGCCCCCGGAATGACGATTACTGCCAACCTGTTGGTATTCAACGCTTCTTCCGACCTCGGCCCGGCAGCGGCGCCGGCGGAGATAAGGCAGGCTTGACTAAAATGGAACTTGAATAAATTTGGCGCGTTAGGACGGAACAATATTTCAATTGGAGTTCCGTCATGGGCCCGCGCCGCATCACATTACGCATCCAGCCCCCCGTTCCGTTCGGCGATGTCACGATGGTGCCGGCCTCCTTGAGCGGGCGGCCTGAGGCAGATCTGGCCCGTGCCATGGCCGCGGCGCTGGCGGACGTGGAAGCGCCGACGGCGGCCGATGTTTACAATCGATTGCGCCAGGCCTTTCCCGCGGCGCCGCTCAGTGCGCGCGTGGCGGCGCTGGCCTCGCTGATGGATCGCATCCGGCGGCCGGCGCATTGAGGCGCTGCAGCTTCGTCTTCCGGAGGGCGATCTCAAAATCCAAGATAGGCGCTACGGACACGGTCGTCGGCCAGCAATTCCTCGCCGCTTCCGGTCAAGGTCACGCGGCCATTTTCCAGCACATAGGCGCGGCTCGCGAGCTTGAGCGACGCCGCGACGTTCTGCTCGACCAGCAAACAGGTGATCCCGGCGTGATTGAGCGTGCGCACCGTTTCGAGTACGTCGCGCACGATGTTGGGCGCCAAGCCAAGTGACGGCTCATCGAACATGATGAATTGTGGCGCGCCCATGAGACAGCGGGCGATGGCGAGCATCTGCTGTTCGCCGCCCGACAGCGTTCCGGCCGCCTGCCGGGCGCGCTCGGCGAGCCGGGGGAACATGGTGAAAGCGCGGTCGCGATTCTTCGCCCGCTCGGCGCGGGCGCGCGGCAGCATGGCGCCGACGTCGAGGTTTTCCTCGACCGACAGCGTCGGGAACACCTGACGCCCCTCCGCCACCTGCCCGATGCCGAGATCGCAGACCCGATGACTTGGCCAGCCGGCAATGTCGGCGCCGCGAAAAACAATCCGTCCGCGTGCCGGCCGCAGCATGCCGGCGAGCGCGCGAATGAGCGTCGTCTTGCCGGCGCCGTTGGCGCCGACGATGGCGACGATGGCGCCCTCCTCGACCTCGAGCGACACGCCGTCGAGCGCCTGGACGTCACCGTAGAATACGTCGAGCCCTTCGACCCGCAGCATCACCGTGCCCCGATTTCCTGCGCGGAGTCGCCGAGGTAGGACCGCACGACCGCGGGATCGCGCACGATCGCTTCCGGCGCGCCCTCCGCGATGGCCGTGCCGTGATCCAGCACCAAGACGCGCGATGCCAGCGCCATCACCGCGCGCATGACGTGCTCGATGAGAAGGATCGTCAATCCGCTGTCGCGATTGATGTCGCGCAACATCGCTACCAAGCGGTCGGTCTCGGTCGGCCGCAGCCCCGCCATGACCTCGTCGAGCAGCAACAACCGCGGCTCGGTGGCAAGCGCGCGGGCGACTTCGAGCCGCTTGCGATCGGGCAAAGTGAGGGTTGCGGCAAGTTGGCGGCGTTTCTCGAACAGATCGAGTTGCCGCAGCAGCTCCTGGGCACGCGCACGCGCCGAACCGACATCGTGCCGGTGAAGGAGTGCGCCGACGATGACGTTATCCTCCACGCTCAACGCCGGAAACGGCCGCACGATCTGGAAGGTGCGGGCAAGGCCGCGGCTGCATACCTCGTTGGGCGGCAGGCCATCGATCCTCTCGCCGGAAAACAATATCGACCCGGCATTGGGAGCGAATACCCCGGCAATGGTGTTGAACAGCGTCGTTTTGCCGGCGCCATTCGGCCCGATCACGGCGAAGATCGCGCCCTGCGGCACCTCGAACGTCACGGAATCGACGGCCAGCACGCCGCGGAACCTTTTGGTCACGCCCTCGACCGCCAGAATCGATGTCATCGTTCTATCTCGGCGAGACCAAGCAGCTGCTTGAGCCAAGGCCATACGCCGTTCGGCCGCAGTGAAATAATGACCATGAGCGTCAGGCCGTAGAACACGGCCTTGGCGCCTGGGGCGTTGAGCCCGAGACTCCCGGTTAGCGCGATCAAAACCTCGCCGAGCGGCGTGAGGATGAAAGCCCCGACAACCGGGCCGAATATCGTGCCCAAGCCGCCGATGATCGGCGCCAGAATGATTTCGATCGAACGGTTGATATCGAAGGCCTGCGCCGGAAACAGATTATTGTAATAGAACGCGAGGAGGACGCCGCCGACTGCCGTCATGCCCGCGGAAATAATCACCGCGATCATCTTGACCCGGAACGCATTAATGCCGAGCGCCATCGCGGCCTGTTGATCCTCGCGCACCGCGAGCCATTGGTAGCCGATGCGCGAACGGGCCAACCACGCGATCAGAACGGTGGCGGTGGCGGCGAGCGCCAATCCGAGATAATAAAACAACAGCGGCCCGCCGCGCAGATTCCACCATTCGTGGCTGCGTTGCGCGTCGTAGGAAAGAAAAAGTCCTCCGGCACCGCCAGTGAAGGGCATGTTGTCAAAGGCGATCCGGGTGAACTCGGCGAACGCGATCGTCAGCAATGCGAAATACACGCCTTCGATGCCGAAGCGGAATCCGAGCCAGCCCACGGCGGCGCCGAACGCCGCCGCCACCGCCACCGCGGCGAACACGCCGAGCCACGGACCGATGCCGAAATAGAACCATAACATCGCCGCGACATAGCCGCCGAGACCGGTATAAAGCGCATGACCGAGCGACAACTGGCCGGCAAAGCCCATCATCAAATTCCAGGCTTGGCCGACATAGGCAAAAAAGAAGATGAGCACGAAAATCGAGATGAGGTAGCGGTCGAGCAGCATCGGCGCGGCGAGCAAAAGCGCGAGCACAATCGATAATATGACGCGGCCGCGCGGCGGCATGGGCGACCACAAATTCCTCATAAGCGGCGGCCCATAAGGCCCTGCGGCCGGAATACCAGCACGGCCACAAGCAGCGCGAAGGAAACCATGCTCTTCATCGACGGCGCCCAAAACAGACTCGCCAGCGCTTCCGAGACGCCGATGACGACGCCGCCGATCAAGGCGCCGGCCATGGAACCGAGACCGCCGACAATGACGATGGTAAATGCCAGGAGCGTAAAGGCCTGCGACAACAGCGGGCTTGCATCCGCGATCGGCACCATCAGCGCGCCGGCCGCGCCAACGCAAGCCAAGCCGAGCCCGAAGGTGAAAGCATAGAGCCGTTTGATGTTGAGGCCGACCACCGCCGCGCCCGTGAGATTGTCGGCGCAAGCGCGGATCGCCGTCCCAGTGGCGGAATAGCGAAAAAATCCGAACAGCCCCGAGGCCACCACCAAAGCGCCGGCCGCCGCATAGACCCGGGCCTTATCGACGAACAGCGGTCCGATCGCGTAACTGTCGAACGAATAAGGCAGGTTGGCCGGCCGCGCGTCGGGCCCAAAAATCATCAGCAAGCCATTGACGATGACGATGGCGAGGCCGACCAATAGGATGAATTGCTCATGTTCGGACCGGCCGACGAAGCGGTTGATCAGCACGGTCTGCAAGGCATAGCCGATCAGAAAAAAAGCCGCCGCGATCGGGAGCAGCGATAGGATCGGATCGAGCCCAAGCGTCACGAACAAGAGGTAAGCGGCATACATGGCGACGACAGCGAATTCGCCATGGGCGAAATTGACGACGCGCACGACGCCGAAAATCACCGACAGGCCGAGCGCCATCAAGCCGTAGACGAGCCCGGTTAACACGCCTTCGATAATGACGTTGCCGACGATCGCTAGAGTCATGGCACAGCCTGCCGGTTGGAGGGCCGCCGTGCGCCCCGCGGTGCGATCAAGTTCGCCCTTGCCAACCCGGCATCGGCAGCACCGGCGCCGCCGTCGCGACGTCCGCCGGCAACGTCACCGTCGGCGTCCTGTTGCGATTTTGCACCGCGGCGGAAGGAATACCGGCGTTTTGGCCTTTCTCGTTGAACTGGATTGCCGGACCGATCATGACATGGTCGGCAATATTGGTTGCGTGCACCGCTTTCATCAATTCAGCGCCGTTCGTGGTACCGGCGGTCTTGAACGCCGCGGCCGCGACCAGCAAAGCCTCGAAGGTGAAGCCGACATTGAAGCACTCGACCGGGAAACGGAATGTCGGGTTAGCGGGCGCATAGGCCGCTTCCAGCGCGTGCGTCATCTGCGATTTCGGATTGGCCCAGGGAATATTGTAGATCGGATAATCCGACAGCGGTCCGAGCGCCTGATAGAATTCCTCGTCATAGAGGCCGGGCGAGCCCGGCGAAATGATGCCTTTCGGTTCGAAGCGCTGGCGCACCATGTCGCGCACGAGCTTGATGGCATCGGCGGCCCGCGTCACCACCAAGAGCAAATCCGGATTGAGCGCACGCACCTTGGTCACTTCGACCGAAAGATCCTGCGCCTTGGGATCGTAGGCAATCGAATCGAGCAGCGTAAATGGCAATCCCGCTGTCGGAAATATGTGGTCCATAGCAGTACGCTGCGCCGTGCCGAAGGTGTCGTTGGCATGCAGGAAAATCGCGGTCTTGGCGTCGAGCTTGGTCACCTCAAGCAAGGTCTTGATCAGCGCAAGTCCGTTGGTGACCAACATGCCGCCGGTGGGGAAATTGCGCACCAGGAATTTGTAGCCTTGTTCGGTCAGTTGCGGCGCCGCCCCGATGTTGACGATCAGCGGCACCTGCCGCTGTTCGCAGACCTGCGCCATGGCAAGCGTGGAGGCGGAATCGAAGGCGCCGACGACGGCCTGTGCGCCGTCGTCGATCGCGCGCTCGGTCTGGGTGCGCGCGATATCGGCGTTCGACTCGCAGTCGACATGAACCAGATCGACCTTGTAGCCATAATCCGAGAGCACCTTCGGTGCGATGAGCGCGCCGCGGTAACAGCTCTGACCGGCGGGCGCGAGATAGCCGGAACGCGGCAATACCACAGCGATCTTAAGCGCCGCGCTTTGGGCGCGCACCACCGCGGGCGCCGCCAAAGCGGCGGCGGTGGCAGCAGCGCCGGCAAGCACCTCACGGCGGTCGGGCAAAACGCGATGGCGTGTCATAAGCGTATCCTCCCTAATATTGCCCAAATGCTAGGGCTCCGGCCGGCTTCCGGCAAGCGCCGATCATGCGCCAAATAGCTGCGCCGTTGCCGCGGCAATGCGCAAAAGCCGCCGATCCTGGCCGTTTCTCGCGATCAGCATGAGTCCGACCGGAAGCTTCGCCGGCGCCACGCCGGCAAGCGGTAGCGAGATAGCGCAGAGATCGAAGAAATTGACGATGGCGGTGTTGCGCAGCACCGCGGCATTGCGGGCGGCAAATATCTTCGGGTCCTCGACCTCGGCAATGGTCGGCGCGACGATCGAGGTCGTCGGCATGACCAGAACGTCGAGCGCGCCCAGGCGCGAATCCATCGCCGTCACCAGCTGCGCCTGTTCGCGCAGGATCGCCTCGAATTCCGCGGCCGTCGCCACGCAGCCGCGCTCGATGCGGATGCGGACATTCGGATCGAAATCGGCGGCCCGCCGCCGCAGCCGGTCGCGATGGACGGCACAGGCCTCCGGCGGCACGATACCGCCCTTGGCATTAATCTCGCCCATGTCGTCGAACAGCGACAGCGTTTCGTGCGTGAGCCGCACCCCGGCGCCGTCGAGGCGCGCGAGCGCGGCAGCGAAGCCCGCAGCGACGCTGTCGTCCAGCCGGTCGAGCGGCAGTCCGTCGGCGATGCCGAAGCGCAGCCCGGTCAGTGCAAGCGGCTCAAGCGGGACATATTCCTCGCCGGCCATCACCGCGTCGGCCTTGGCGCAATCGGCGACGCTGTTCGCGATCGGCCCGACCGAATCGAGCGTCTTGCTCAACGGAAACGCGCCGTCGGTCGGGATACGCTGCCGGCTCGGCTTGAAACCGACCAGACCGCACAGCGCCGCCGGAACCCGCACCGAGCCGCCGGTATCGGTACCGATCGCGACCTCGCACATGCCGTCGGCGACGGCGACCGGCGCGCCGGCCGATGACCCGCCCGGCACGCGGGCGCGGTCGCGCGGGTTGCCGGGCGTGCCGAAATGCGGATTGGCGCCGATTCCGGAAAAAGCGAATTCGGTCATGTTGGTCTTGGCCACGATGACCGCCCCCGCCGCGCGCAGCCGGCGCACCACCTCGGCGTCGGCAAGAGCCGGCGCCGCCTCCTCGGCCAATATTTTCGAGCCGGCCCGGGTCGGTTCGCCGGCGACGTCGAACAAATCCTTGATGCTAACGATGGCGCCGTCGAGCGGGCCGAGCGAGACGTCCTTGGCTGCTCGGGTGTCCGCTACATCGGCCGCGGCGCGGGCGTCGTCCGCATAGACCGTGAGGCAAGCGCGCCGCCCCTCCCCGCTCGGATCGGCGATGCGCGACAGCGCCTGCTCTAGTCGGTCGCGGCAGGACGGAGGATTCATGGCCAGTATCCGGCGTTGTGAAGAATGCGCCTTTACCTTGCAAAGGGCGAGCCGCGACGGTCAAGGCGCCATTGCAAAATAAGCGCCGAAACTGCCATCATTAGCGGAGAACGACTTCAGCAAAGGAATGCCGCCATGACAGCTCAGAGGCCGACACTTGCTTTCATCGGCTTCGGCGAAGCCGGTCAGGCCATCGCCGCCGGATTGCGCGACGCCGGCGTGGACCGGATCGCGGCGTGGGATATTTTGTTTCCGCAAAGCGAGGGCGAAAAGCTTCGGCAAGCGGCCGCAGCCGGCGCCGTCCGTTGTGCCGGTTCGGCCGCGGACGCGGTGCGCGAAGCCGACATTGTCATTTCCGCCGTCACCGCCGCATCGAGTGTCGAGGCGGCCCATTCGGTCAAAGCGCATCTGGCCCGCCAACCGTTCTTCCTCGACATCAATTCGGTTTCGCCCGGCCGCAAACAAGAGACGGCAAAGCTCCTCGGCGATGCCGCCCGCTATGTCGACGTCGCCGTGCTGGCGCCAATCTATCCGGCGCGGCATCAAACGCCGATGCTGCTGGCCGGTGCCGACGCCGCGGCGATGGCCCCCATGTTCGCCGCGCTCGGCATGCGCGCAAGCATCGCCGGCGCCGAAGTGGGCGCGGCGGCGGCGATCAAGATGGTGCGCAGCGTCATGATCAAAGGGATCGAGGCGCTGACGCTGGAGTGCTTTTTGGCCGCCTCGCGCGCCGGCGTCATCGACGAGGTCGCCGCCTCGATGAAGAACAATTATCCCGGTCTCGATTGGGCAAAGATCGTGCCCTACAATCTCGAACGCATGGCAAACCACGGCGAGCGGCGCGCCGCCGAAATGGAAGAAGTCGCCGATACACTGCGCGAACTTGGCGTCGAGCCGCTGATGACCTCGGCCACGGTGCGGCGCCAGCGCGAAATGGGCGAACTCGGCGCGCAGCAGCCGGTGCGCGGCGTTCTAAACAAGGACGGTGCGGCGATCCTCGGCGCCATCAGCGCCGCGGCGCGCGACCGGCATTAACGGAATTAAATTTGCCGAAAGCGTTCTACGGTCTTTTGCGACTGATAGCAAAACTCCGGCTGCGCTACGACGCAACGCGCTTTCCGAATCATGACCGCCTACGACCGAATAAGCCTGTGTGCAGTTCGATAAACACTTGGTGGCCGGCCGTACGCTTTGGAGAAGCTACGGGAAAAGTGAGCCGTATCGCTAAAGGCCCAAGAAAAGGCGATAGCGGTAACGGAATGCTCGGACAGGCGAGGATCAAGCAAGTCGCGCCGCGCGGCAGCTAGCCTTTCAGACCAAATGGCACGCTCGATGGTGATTCCGTGGTTCGCGAACAGACGCGCAAGGTTGCGCGTCGACATTTTAAGTTCGGACGCAATCGCCGCCGGCTTGAGGTTGGGGTCGGCCAGATGACGCCGGATGAAATGGCACGCGTCTGAATAGCGATCTGGGACGGCGGAGTACACGATTGTGGCGGCCGGACGCAGCAGCTCGACAAAAGCACGCTCTATTCCCACCTCTTCATCGTTTGAGAATTCCGTCGGATCGTCAAGCGAAGAAAGAGCAAGCTTACTCAGCAGGCGCGCCGGACCGGGGGTCAGTGAAATCGACCGTCGGCAATTTGGGGCAATGCGCTCTTCCGCCAAAATGTGCCTCGGCAGCTTGAGAACGATCTGGCGAAAATAATCCGGAAATTCAAAAAAATAGCAATCGCTCGCCGTTACGATGGCACCTTCACCCGAATTCAATTTCAACGCCGTTGCCTTTTGCCCTGCATGGCAAGTGCCGTCGACGTGAAGCACCACGATCAGGTCGTCGCTCGGCGAATGAGAAATGGTCGCCCTGGTACGGCGGACCCGCATCGCCGATGCTCGCACATCCGAGATTCCGATAAGGCCGATCTGCCGGTGGCGGATACCGCCGTGGAAATTAGCGCGGTCGGGGCTATCGCACTCAAGCGGCACGAACTTTTGAGTAACCACCTCCGCCCAATAGGCAAAGCGCTCGTTCTTCGCCAATGAAGTCGATGTGATCTCAACCAGCGGCGCAGGCGGCATTTTATTTGTCCTGTTGGATCAAACCGAACGGCCGGGTGGCACATGCGCCCGGATGGATGCAGTGGCAACTTCCCGGATGCAAAGATTGCACCAACTCAGGGAGTTTGTCATGGGCGTCGGCAAAAAACCTGTCCTCGCCGGACGGGATGGCGTCAAAGTCGCAATTGTTCAGAAAGCGCCGCGGTTTCTCGATAAGGAAGTTTCCCTAACGCGGGCCGAGACCTACATCGCAGAAGCCGCTACTGGCGGGGCCGAGCTCATCGTCTTCCCCGAGGTCTGGCTGGCGGGATATCCATACTGGACCGAAGGGTGGGATTCCCCCCTGCAGTCGTGGGTCGGCGGACGCGTCGCATTTCGCGATGCCGCGGTACTAGCACCCAGCGAGGATACCGAGCGGCTTGGGGCCGCGGCCCGGCGCGCGAACGCCTACGTCGTTATGGGTTGCAACGAAATCGATCCGCGGCCGGAGGTGAGCACCATCTACAACACATTGCTTTTCTTTGATCCGGAAGGGCGATTGATGGGGCGCCATCGCAAAACTATGCCCACCTTTTCCGAGAGGATGTTTTGGGGTCAAGGTGATGCGGCGGATCTTCAGGTCTTCGATACCGACATCGGCCGCATTGGCGGCCTGATCTGCGGCGAACATCTCATGACGTTGATGAGGGCGGCGATGATCGGTCTCGGCGAAGATATTCACATTGCCGCATTTCCGGGCGCGTTCGCGCTGCACACGGGACCGGAGCTTGAGGAGTGGGATGCTGATCACACGTCATTTTGGGGGCATTCGTCGGTTCGCGCACATGCCCTGGAAGCGGGAGCATTCGTCATTTCCGCGTGCGGGATCATCGACGACGCCGATATCCCCGATGAATTTCCACACAAGGGTAAAATGAACATTCGTTACGCGCGGGGCGGAAGCTCGGTCATCGCACCGCTTGGCATTCCTTTGGTCGGCCCTATGGAAGGGCCGCAGATCATCCATGCCGAATTACCGGCATGGATGATTAAGGCGTTCAAGTCGATTGTCGACACGGCTGGGCATTATTCGAGGCCTGACATCGTACGGCTGGTGCTCAATTCGAATACTCCAAGCCGCGAGCCGCTGATCACACACCGCTCTTTCTTTGAGAACATCTCGCCGAGGGTAATCGCCGAGAAGGCCGATATGCACGGTGTCGAAGCGACGCGCGTTGAGGAGCTTTTGCAGACATCGCTGGCCCAGCCGGCGCTGCTCAGCAACAACACCGCCTGACGGACGACGTTTAAGACTGAGAGTTTTCTCTCCAGGTATCGATCAGCTGACTGTCTCCGGCCTAGGTCATGCATGATGGGCCACGGCGCCGCGCGATTAGCGCCGGGACTGGCCTTTGATAAATTCCGCCAGCCATTGATAAGACGCTTTGGGCGTGCGGCGCTGGTCGGCGAAATCGACGCGGATAATACCAAAGCGCCGGCTGTAGCCCGACGCCCATTCGAAATTATCGAGCAGCGACCAGACAAAATAGCCGCGCAATTTGACGCCGGCGGCAACCGCGCGGCCGGCCGCGGCAAGGTGATCGCGAATAAAGGCGAGACGTTCGCCGTCATGAACGACCCCATCCGCCGCCACCGTATCGTCGTAGCACGCGCCGTTCTCGGTCACATAAATTTCCGGACGGCCGTAGCGCTGGCTTAGGCTTATCAATTCCTCGGCAAGCCCGGCGGCATCGACCGGCCAACCCATGGCCGTAAACGGCGTGCCGGGCGGCACGGCGCCGAACCAGGCGCCGAACAGGCTTCCCGGCGCGTCGGCGACATACATCGGCGCATAATAATTCACGCCGAGAAAATCGAGCGGCCGGTGGATCGCCGCGAGATCGCCGTCGGCGATGAGCGGCGCGAAATCGGCGGCGACCGGCGCGGGATAAGCGCCTTGCAGCAGCGGGTCGAGGCAGGCACTGTTCCACATCGCGTCGAAGCGCATGGTCGCGTTGCGATCGAGGTCGCTAGCGGACGACGGCCGCGCCGGCTGGAGCGAGACGATGGTGCCGATCTGGAGGTCCCCGCTTTCCGCGCGCAGCGCCTGCACCGCGCGGCCATGCGCCAAATTCTGGTGGTGCATGGCGGCCAGCATGTTCGGTAGGCCTTTCAAGCCCGGCGCGTGACTGCCGACGCCGTGACCGAAAAGCGCGTGAATGTTGGGCTCATTGAACGTCGCCCAAAGCTTGACGCGGGTGCCGAGCCGCCGGGCAACGACCGCCGCATAGTCGGCGAATTTGTGGGCGATATCGCGGTTGAGCCAGCCGCCCGTGTCCTGCAGCGCCTGCGGCAGATCCCAGTGATAAAGACACAGGAACGGCGTTATGCCGCGCGCCAAGAGCCCATCGACCAGCCGGTCATAAAAGTCGAGACCGCGCGGTTCGATCGTGCCCGCGCCCGCCGGCATGATGCGCGGCCACGATGTCGAGAAGCGATAGGCGGAGAAATTGGCGCGGGCGACCAATTCGATATCCTCGCGCCAGCGATGATAATGGTCGCAAGCGACATCGCCGGTGTCGTCGCCCTCGACGCGCCCCGGCGTATGCGAAAAAATATCCCAGATGCTTTTACCACGGCCGTCCGCGTCCGCCGCGCCTTCGATCTGATAGCTCGATGTCGACGCGCCCCACATAAAATCGTGCGAAAACGTCAGCTCTTCGGCGCTCGCAGGGTCGGGCTGCGACGCTTGTCGCAACGCGAGGGAGCCCAACGAAGCGGCCAACAGCCGCCGCCGCGACAATGTCAACATCGGCCGGCGCATCGTGAAAGCGCGATGGCTGATAATCCACTCGGTACCGTCCGCGGCATTACCGTCTCCTGCCTTGCCGGCGTGCGCGCGGCGCCGCGCGAGAGGATTTCGGCACCGGCCGGCGCGCCGCTTTCGCCGAACTGCGGCGCGGCGGCATGGCGCCGGCCGCTTCGAGCCGTGTGCTCCAATATTCCCATGTCCTGGTCACGACGTTCGGCATCGAACTGAGCGTGCCGGCAAGCTTGACTTCGCCGCGATACAAGGGTTGCGGCGCGCCGAGCGCCGACGCGCGGAGCTGATACTCGGCGTTCTGGCACATGAAAATGCAGCGCGCGACCAGCTCCTTCAGCCCGCCGCCGACGACAGTCGCGCCGTGGCGGTTCATCAATACCGCGGAATGCCGGCCTATCGTTCGCGCCAGCGAGTGACCCTCCTCCTGCTTCACGACCAGGAGGTTGGTATCGCCGAACTCGTCATGCTGATCCCAGAACGGTGCATCCTCGCCCATGGCCGCGCCGAGATGAAACACCGGCACGATCGGTTTGCCGGCGATGCAAAACGGCATGACCGCCGGCGCATGATGGTGGCACACCGCCATGACGTCGCTACGCGCCTGATAGATGCAGCCGTGGATGACGCGCTCGGCGTACAGATGCACCTTAGGCGGCTTCACCGGTGCGGAATCGAGCGTGTATTCCAAGACGTCGTCCGGCTCGATGAGAAGCGGCGAGCGCGAACGCGACAGCAGGTAACGGCCCGGGTCGGCCGGATGACGGACGCTGACGTGACCGAAGGCGTCAAGCACGCCTTCGTGGGCAAGAATGCGGTTGGCGAGCGCCAGTTCCTCGACGATATCGGTCATTTTATCCGGCACGATTACCCCCTTTGCGATCTTTTTGTTGCGACATTCCACGGACGCAGCCACCCACGCTCCGTTTGTTTTGTCCTTACGCGGCGCGATCGCGATGGGAAATTTCGACCACGCGGGCGCGTGCGGCGAGTTCGTCGACCAGCGCATCGGCCTTGGCCTTGTTGGCGGCGTCGAGATTGGCGTCCCATTCGTCGAGCAAATAGACTTCCGCCGCGGTCGCATTGACGATTTCCTCGAGCGATTTGAGTTGCCGTTCGCCCGAGGAAAAGCCGAGCTTCTCGTCCATCGTTTCGGCGACAACGACGACGTCATCTTCGTCGTCGCCCTCGACATCGACGGGCACGACGCCGCCGGCGAATTTAAAAGCCAGCCGGTCCGTCGTCGGCCAATAATAGGCCCGCTTTTTCATTTCGGTCTTTAGGCTCGCCAATAGCGAGGATTTTCCCGAACCGTTGCCGCCGCGGACGTTGACACGCCCGGTCGGATGAGCGAGGGCGATGCGCAAGGCATCGCCCAGCGACGACACCACATTGGCGTTTTCGCCCTCCCGCAACACCAGCCGGTCGAACTTGATGCGTTGGTCGAAATCCGGATCGGGCTCCGGCTGCATATTCGCGGCGACGCCGCCGAACCGCGTCCAAATGGCGATAAAGTCGTTCCAGCCGCTGGCCAGTAGATGCAGTTCGTAGGTCATCTCGATCTGCCGCGGCAGCGTCGTCGCCAAGCCGACCAACAAGATTGTATTGCCGACATTGTGCACGGCGACCACGGTAATGGTGGCGAAGACGATCGCTAAACTGACGATGCCGCTCATCGCGCTCATGCCCTCGCGCGCCACGATGGCGCGAATTTGCGCGACCAGTCCTCCCCGCAGCCGGGCCTTGAATCCGCCGAGCCACAGTCGCAGGTTATAGCTGTTGCCGCTAAAGACATTGTCCCACGCGGTATAGCCTTGCGCGGTGACGCGGTTGTTCATGCGCTGGTTTTCCAGGTAGGCATTCGCGATCGGCTTCTGCAATACCCACTGCATCAGCAACAAGGCGCCTAAAGCGCCGACATAGGCGAACGGCAGGCTGGGGTCGATCTCGGCCCCCAGCACCAGGGCGTTGAAAACCAGGCCGAGAAAAAGCTTCAGCGCGAACTCAAGCTCGTACATGACGTTGAAGAAGCACTGGAACGTTTCGCCGGTCAGAAACGGTTCCACCCGCTCGCGCGCCGGCTTTTCATTGAGCAGCTTCACCTTGCCGCGGTTCTCGCGCGCGAAGCGCAGCATGAACTTGCCGAATCCGCGATAGCCGGCGCGTTCGGCGAAGACCCAGCTAATGACGCCGACGACGTAAGACGCCGATTGCGCCGTGAGTATCCAGATCAGATCGTTGAGCAGGAACTCGCCGATGGCGACTTTGCGCCCGGCGTTGATGACAAGCCAAGTCGTCGCCGCCGCCAACATGGCCTCGACCACCATCAGGATCACCATCACGAAAAGCGACGGCGAGAGCAGATAGCCCGCCAGTTCCAAGCGCGAAATCTGCGGTCGTTTCATGAATGTCCCGGAACGTAGGCTGAAGAGCGGAGGGCCATGAGTCGCCTAGTGTACCGGCATCCGGGCCCAAGTCTAAGCGCGTGCACGATCCGCGTTGGCTCAAATTTGCATGTTTTGTCAATGACTTTTGGGTATAATCGGGGTTTGACCGGCTCCGCTGCCGTAATTTATTGTGACACCGACAGGCTCGGAAGTCGGCTTAAGGCTGCTCGCGGGGCTCGCGTGATATTCAAGGACGCGTTCAGGAATATTGCGCATTATAGCGCGCCGCTGCGCCGCTTCGGCGCATCGGCGATCGCCCGCCTTGTCGTCCTTGCGGTCGGTTTGTTGGCCATGACGGCGGCCACCGAACCGGTTTTGCAACAAGCGGCCGGAGTCTGGCTCAACGCTTGCCTGTGGTGTTGTCTGGCTTTTTTTGCGGTCGAGAGCGCCGTTCGTGCCCGCGCCGCGTTCCGCGTTGGTACGATCGGGAGCTATTTTTTCTCGCCGTCGGGCCTGGTCGACATGATCGGGGTGTTCGCCGTGCCGATCGCGCTCTGGGCTGGCTTGCCGCCGACCACGGCGTGGTTGTTTGCGTCGTTCTGGGTGCTCAAGCTCGGGCAGAACTCGCCCGCTTTGGCGCAGATCGGTCGCGTTTTCGTGCTCGAGGCCAAGCCGCTGACCGGGGTGTTCGCGTTATTTCTGATCATTCTGTTCCTGTCGTCGGCGGCGATGTACGCGATCGAGCGCGAGCAGCAACCCGGACCCTTCGGCACGCTACCGGCGGCATTGTGGTGGGCGGTGGTGACGCTGACGACCACCGGCTATGGCGACGCGGTTCCGCTGCGTCCTTTGGGGCATTTGCTCGGCGCCTTCGTCATGATCTGCGGCATCGCCACGTTCGGGCTGTCGACCGGCATCCTGGCCACCGGCTTCGCCGCCGAAAGCCGGCGGCGCAATTTCATTCAGACTTGGGACCTGGTCAGCAAAGTGCCGTTTTTCCAGTCGCTCGATCCATCGGCGATTACCGAAATAACCCACATGCTGCGGCGGCTCGAAGTGCCCGAGCGAACCGCTATTATTCGCCGCGGCAAGGTCGGCGACTGCATGTACTTCATTGCAGCCGGCGAAGTTCAAGTCGACGTCAAGCCGACGCCGGTTCGGCTTGGCGCCGGAGCGTTCTTTGGCGAGATCGCATTGCTCGGCGATTCGGTGCGTTCCGCCAACGTCACGACGACGATGCCGTCGACGCTGCTCATTCTCGACCTCGCCGACTTCCGTACCTTGACCGCGCATCATCCGGACATCAAGCGCGCCATCGACGCCGAGGCCCAGCGCCGTGCCAGCGAGAACCAGCGGCTGCGCGAACCGCAGCGCGCCGGCGGCGCGGGGCTGTCCTGACGCGGGGCCACGCTTGGAGCCGGAAATGGAACGTGTGCTGGAACGAGACTTAAAAAGCGGCCCGGAACGAGACCTGGAACCGAACCTGGGCACAAAGTTGCGATGAGATTTGCCACCCGCCTTGACTAGCTGAAACCTTTAGCCCTCAATCCGGCCCTTTCCTTCAGCGCCGCTACATACGACGATTTCCTTTGAAAAACGGCATTGAATTGGGCGGCATCGAACTGAGAATGTCGAAACCGGCTTGGATGTGACGCATGGCAGATCGTGTTGCATTGATTACCGGGGCGACCGGTCAGGACGGCGCCTATCTTGCCGAACTGTTATTGGACAAAGGTTATATTGTGCATGGCATCAAGCGGCGCTCGTCGTCTTTCAACACATCCCGGGTCGATCATTTGTACCAAGACCCGCACGGTGCCGGCGTGCGGTTTTTTCTGCACTATGGCGATATGACGGATTCGACCAATCTCATTCGAATTATTCAAGAGGTGCAGCCGACCGAGATCTACAATCTCGCCGCGCAGAGCCACGTGCGCGTCTCGTTCGAGACCCCCGAATACACCGCCAATGCCGACGCGATCGGTACGCTGCGGCTACTCGAGGCGATCCGCATCCTGCGCATCGAGGAAAAAGTGCGATTCTATCAAGCCTCCACGTCCGAGCTTTTCGGCATGGCGCAAGAAGTTCCGCAACGCGAAACCACGCCGTTTTATCCGCGTTCGCCGTACGCCGCGGCGAAGCTTTACGCCTATTGGATCACTATCAATTATCGCGAGGCCTATAAGATGCACGCCTCTAACGGCATTCTCTTCAATCACGAGGGACCGACGCGCGGCGAAACATTCGTGACCCGAAAGATCACCCGCGCCGTTGCCGCGATCGAACTCGGCCTGCAGAACAAACTGTTCCTCGGCAATCTTTCCGCCCGACGCGACTGGGGCCATGCCCGGGATTATGTCGAAGGCATGTGGCTCATCGTGCAACAGCCGGAACCGGACGACTATGTGCTCGCCACCGGCGAAGAGCACTCGGTGCGGGAGTTCGTCGAGAAAGCGTTTGCTTGCGTCGGCAAAACAATCGAATGGCGAGGGTCGGGCTTGAGCGAACAAGGCGTCGAAGCGAGCGACGGCCGGGTCCTTGTCGAAATTGACGAGCGTTACTTTCGGCCGACCGAGACCGACGCGCTGCTCGGCGATCCCAGCAAGGCGCGACAAAAGCTCGGCTGGCATCACAAGGTGTCCTTTGACGAGCTGGTGCGCGAGATGGTCGACGCCGATTTGAACGAATTGCGCCGCGATGGCTCGCGTCGCAACCCGCACGACTAGGCGGCAATCGGGCATGAGCGGCGCGCCGGTCATTTTCGATCTACGGGGCAAGCGTGTGTTCGTCACCGGACACGCCGGCATGGTTGGCTCCGCGATCGTGCGGCGGCTTAAGGGTGAAGATTGCGACGTGGTATTGGCGCCGCGAGGCGATCTGGACTTACGGCGCTCGGGCGAGGTCGATCGCTTCATGGCGCAGGCGAAGCCGGATGCGGTATTCGCCGCCGCCGGCAAAGTCGGCGGCATCCGCGCCAATAGCGCCGCCCCCGCCGATTTTATCGCCGACAATCTGGCGATTTCGCTCAATACCATCCGCTCAGCGCAGGCGTGCGGCGTGAAGAAGCTCGTCAATCTCGGTTCTTCCTGCATCTATCCGCGGCTGGCGCCGCAACCGATGAAGCCGGAAATGCTGCTGTCCGGGCCGCTGGAGCCGACCAATCAGTGGTACGCCGTCGCCAAGATCGCAGGCATCAAATTGGCCCAAGCTTTTCGCCTGCAGCATGGCGCCGATTTTGTCTCGGTAATGCCGACAAATCTCTATGGACCGGGCGATAATTACGATCTTCACGACAGCCACGTTCCGGCCGCGCTGCTGCGGCGATTTCATGAAGCCAAGATCGCCGGCCGGTCCAGCGTCACCGTGTGGGGTACCGGAGCGCCGCGGCGCGAGTTCCTCGCGGTCGACGACCTGGCCGACGCCTGCGTTTTCGTCATGCAGTGCTATTCGGATTTCGAGTTCATCAATATCGGCACCGGCGAAGACATCACGATCGCCGATTTTGCCAGGCTGGTCGCCGATGTGGTTGGCTATCGCGGCAAATTCGAATTCGATACCGCGCAGCCTGACGGCACGCCGCGCAAGCTATTGGACGTATCGCCGATCAACGCGCTGGGCTGGCGCGCCAGCATCCCGCTGCGCGACGGCCTCAGGCGCATGTATGACGACTTCCTGGCGCGCTATGGCGCCATCCGCGCCGAATCGGAAAAGCAACCGTCGCACTGACCACCCTCCTGGCTCGAAGCAAAGAAAAATGACAATAGAACTCAACGAAACACACGATCCCGCGCGGCGAAGTTTCGTCGATAGCGCAAATGCCGCGGGCTGCGATTTCCCGATTCAAAACCTGCCGTTCGGCGTGTTTCGCCCGGCGGCGGGGACGCCGCCGCGGGTCGGCGTCGCGATCGGCGATCGGATTTTCGATGTCGCCGCCGCGGCGGCAAAATTCACGCGCGCCGCCGCCGCCGCGGCCCGCGCCTGCGCGGCGCCGTCGCTGCGCGATCTGATGGTGCTGGGGCCGGAAGCAGCTTCAGCTTTGCGGCTGCAGCTGTCGCGGTTGCTCAGCGCCGGGCAAGACGACGTTGAAGGTTTGCGGCAGTTTCTGACGCCGATGGCGCAGGCGGAGCTTACGTTGCCGGTCCGCATCGCGAATTTCACCGATTTCTTCGCCTCGGTGTTCCACGCCACCAATGCCGGACGCATGTTCCGGCCGGATACGCCTTTGTTTCCGAACTACAAATACGTTCCCGTCGCCTACCACAGCCGCGCCTCATCGGTCCGCGCCAGCGGCACGCCCGTCAGGCGACCGCGCGGCCAACGCAAGGGCCCGAACGAAGCCGTGCCAACCTACGGACCTTCGCGCGCCCTCGATTTCGAACTGGAACTTGGGCTGTACATCGGCAAGCCGACCGACCTCGGCGAGACCATTCCGGTCGGCAAGGCGGCCGAGCATATTTTCGGCTTCTGTCTGCTCAACGATTGGTCCGCGCGCGACATGCAGGCGTGGGAATACCAGCCGCTCGGCCCCTTTCTGGCCAAAAATTTCGGCACCACGGTTTCGCCTTGGGTGGTCACCGGCGAGGCGCTGGCGCCGTTTCACACCGCGGCTTACGCGCGTCCGGCCGGCGATCCAGAGCCGCTGCCGCATCTCGACGATGCCGGCGACCGGGCGCTCGGCGGCCTCGACATCACGCTCGAGGCTTATATTTCGAGCGCCATGATGCGCGGCACCGGGGTCCCGCCGCTGCGCATCGCGCAGACGTCGTTCGCTTTGGTCTATTGGACCGTCGCGCAGATGATCGCGCATCACACCAGTAACGGCTGCAACCTGGAGATCGAAGACCTGATCGGATCGGGAACGGTTTCCGGCCCGGAAAAATCGAGTTGGGGCAGCCTCCTCGAACTCACCGCGCGCGGCGCGGAGCCGCTCGCGCTGCCGAGCGGCGAACAGCGCGGCTTTCTTGAAGACGGCGATGAGATCACTTTTCGCGGGTTCTGCGCGAAACCCGGATTTGCCCGCATCGGCTTCGGCGAATGCCGCGCGGTAATTCTGCCGGCGGGGTAAACGTGATCTTTTTTTGTGGCCGCGCGACGATTTCCCAACCGCTTCCGATTTGGCTCATCTCGAAAACTACTCCGCCGGCACCCATTTCTGCAGGCGTTTTCCGGTATCGACTTCGCCGGTATAGAAATTTCCCCGGGAGTCGAATTTACCGACATGCACCCAATGAAACTCGCCGGCACCGCGTCCGGGCCGCCCGTAGCTGCCGACGACAACACCATCTTTGCGGCGAACCGTTTCTAACACGTTGTTGGTGCCGTCGAGCATGACGAAGTAATTCTGCTTTTTATCGAGCGGCGAGAACGCAACGCCCCAAGCCGAGCCGCTGCCCAGCGTCTTCGCATCGAAAACGAATTGCTGTACGAAGCTGCCGTCCTTGTGAAACACCTGCACGCGGTTGTTTTCGCGATCGCAGACATAGACGAGGCCGTCCTTGGCCAGCGCAATGCAATGCACCGGGGTGGCGAACTGGGGCGACTGCGGGTCGTAACGCGGCAGATCGTCATCGGTCGGCGGCTTGCCGTAGGCGCCCCACACGCGCTTGATCGCGCCGGAGTCCGCGTCGAACACCGCGACGCGGCGGTTGCCGTAGCCGTCGGCGGCATAAATCTCGTTCGCCGGCGCATCGAGTTCGAGATCGGCGACCCGGCCGAATTGGCTTAAGTCCGTGCTACTCGTCTGCGGCCCGCGCCTGCCGAATTCCTTGACGAATTTTCCCTCCGTGGTGAATTTCAGCACCATATTATCGTCCTTGCCGTTGCCGCTGAGCCAGACGAAGCCCTTGTTATCGACAAGGATGGCGTGTTCCTGCAGCGGCCAGTCGTAGCCTTGGTTGTCGCCGGGTCCGCCCCACGATTTCACGACATCGCCCGCCTGATTGAAAACCAGAACCGACGGCGCCGGCACGCAGCATTTCGACTGCGGCGGATCGAGCGCGGCGCCCTTCTCGTCGTTGGACAACGACCGTGGCCGCTGAAACACCCAGATATTATCCTGGGCATCGACCGCGATGCCGCCGACCTGCCCGAGTATCCAATTGTTGGGCAGCGGCTTCGGCCAATACGGATCGATCCGAAATGCCGGGCTTTGCGCCGAAGCCGGCAAACCGCTGAAAAACAGCGTTGCAAGAATGGCTTGCAAAATGCGGCGCATTTGCTTCACGGATCGTCCTCCGTTCGTCCCCGCGAAGGCGGGACCTAGTTTGCTCCGGCTGGATTCCCGCTTTCGCGGGAATGTGCGGAGGGTATTTCCTTCCCTACGCCACTAATGAATTTCCGGCTCCGGTATCGGCGCCTGGCCTTCCAGAAAATCGAAATCGCAGCCTTCGTCGGCCTGACCGATGTGCTTGGAGAACATCGCGCCGTAGCCGCGCGGATAATGCGGCACCGGTTGTTTCCAGACCGCCTGCCGGCGCGACATCTCCTCATCGTTGACATGCAGATGGATCTTGCGCTCAGCGACATCGATCTCGATCTCATCGCCGGTCTTAACGAAAGCGAGCGGACCGCCGACAAAACTTTCCGGCGCCACATGTAGGATGCAGGCGCCGTAGCTGGTGCCGCTCATGCGGGCGTCGGAAATGCGCAGCATGTCGCGCACGCCGGCTTTCAAGAGCTTTTTCGGGATCGGCAGCTGACCCCATTCCGGCATCCCCGGCCCGCCCTTCGGGCCGCCGTTCTTGAGCACCAGCACGTGGTCGGGCGTCACGTCGAGATCGTCGCGATCGATTTCGCGCGCCATCTGGTCGTAATTCTCGAAGGCGATCGCCTTGCCGCGGTGCTGTAACAGACGCTTGTCGGCCGCGGCCGGCTTCATGACGCAGCCGCGCGGCGCCAGATTGCCGGTCAGCACCGCCGTCGCACCCTCGGGATAGAGCGGCTCCTTAAGCGAATGAATCACTTCGGGCAAATACACCTTGCTGCCGGCGATGGCTTCGCCGAGCGTCTTGCCGGTGACGTTGATGCAGGAAAGATCAAGCAGGTCTTGCATTTCCGACATCAACGCCCGCAGACCGCCGGCGTAGAAAAAATCCTCCATCAGATATTTGCCCGACGGTGTGATATTGGCGATCACCGGCACTTGACGCGAGATTTCATCGAACCGGGCCATATCGAGGGCTATGCCGGCGCGGCGCGCCATGGCGATAACGTGAATAATGGCGTTGGTCGAGCCGCCCAGCGCCATGTGCACGCGGATGGCGTTGTCGAAGGCGGTCGGAGTGAGAATCTTTTCCGGCGTCAAATCCTCCCACACCATGTCGACGGCGCGGCGCCCGGCGGCGGCGGCCATGCGCGGATGATTGGCATCCGGCGCCGGGATCGACGACGCGCCCGGCAAGGTCAGCCCCAAAGCCTCGGCGATCGCCATCATGGTCGCCGCGGTGCCCATCACCATGCAGGTGCCGAACGAACGCGAAATGCCGCCCTCGATTTCGTTCCATTCCTCATCGCCGATACGGCCGGCGCGCTTCTCGTCCCAATATTTCCAGGCGTCGGAGCCCGAGCCCAGCACATGGCCGCGCCAGTTGCCGCGCAGCATCGGTCCGGCCGGCAGGTAGATGGACGGAATGCCCATCGAGATCGCGCCCATGATGAGGCCCGGCGTGGTCTTGTCGCAGCCGCCCATCAGCACCGCGCCGTCGATCGGATGGCTGCGCAACAGTTCTTCGCACTCCATGGCGAGGAAATTGCGGTACAGCATGGTCGAAGGCTTAACGAACGGCTCGGCGAGCGACATCGCCGGCAATTCGATCGGAAAGCCGCCGGCCTGATAGACGCCGCGCTTCACATCCTCGGCGCGCTCGCGCAGATGGCCGTGGCAGGCATTGATCTCGCTCCAGGTGTTGATGATGCCGATCACCGGCTTGCCGACCCAGTCGGCGCGGTCGTAGCCGAATTGCCGCAGCCGCGAGCGATGGCCGAACGAGCGCAGGTCGTTTTTGCCGAGCCAGCGATAGCTGCGCAGGTCCTCGGGCGATTTTTTACGGGTCATATTGAGTCACAGTAGCCCGGATTGCGCATTGCGCAATCCGGGGAATCTGCTCCTGGATTTCGCTCAGCCGACCCCGATCTCGTTTGTCAGCCGGTGAGGAAGATGCATCAGGTCCGGTAATCCTAGAACTTGATCATGTCCACCGAGGTCAGCGCGATGTGCGGCGGAATGACGGGCGCGTGCGTCAGCTGCCATACCGCATATTGCTCGAAGTAAGTATCGGCGGCCGATAATCCATCGGCCGGAACGACGACGTCGAAACCGATTTGCGCCGCGTGGCTGGCCGTATTGAGAACGGCGCCCACGGCTGAGACACCTACCGTGATGACCGTCTTGATACCTTTATCCTTAAGAGTCTTTTCCAGATCGCTGTTGAGGAACTTGTCGATGAACGATTGCACGAATGGCTCTTTTCCAGTCGCAGCCAGCTCGGGAACAACAGCGGATATAGGCACATTGGGAATGCTGGTGTAGACCACCATCATGTCATGCGCGCGTGCCTCGTCGAGAAGCTTCTTGACGGCCGGGAGCGACGCGACACAGCGCGGAGTATGTCCGCAAATCGGCGCGACGAAATCGAGCATCAGCAACGCCGTGGTTTTGGGATCGACCGTCACTGCTTTCAGCGGCGGCGGCTCCGCCGGCGCCTTCACGCTTGCCCATTCATCGATGATTGAACCGGCATTTGCGACGCTATACGCGCCAAAACCGATGATGGCTGCTAGTCCGAATGCCGATAGCCACTTCGCGCGCGTCATGCCTTCCTCCCGTTTGAGCCCACAGCTTCTTCGTCATCGTAATGCCGGGGCTATAGCTGTAATATTCAGCGCCAAGGATTGCATACAAGACCTTTTTGTCGGCACATGCAATCGCATGGCTAGGCGCGCCGTAGCTCCGACGGCCGCTCGGTTAGCGTGCTATAGACGTCGCATCGCACAGCGGGCCGCCGATGCGCGAGATCGAACGATCCGCCTCACGGCCATTTATAATTGAAGCCGACGCGCAGAATATTGTCGGTGACCCTTGCGCTCCAGCCATAAGTCGCGGCGAAGTCGGCGTCGTAGCCGCTGCCGCCGACGGATCCAAGATCGAGATAAAGATACTCAATTTTCCAAGTCCAACCGGTCATATTTTCGATGGCGCCTTCGATCCCAGCGCCCGCCGTCCAACCGACATTGGTCGACGAGCTGCCGCTGGCGAAGCTCAGGGGATAGTAAGTATCGGTGACCGTTACCGACGATTTTACCTCGCCATAGGCCAGCCCGCCGGTCGCGTAGAGCAGCGAGGTCGGTGTGATAAGCACACCGGCACGCGCGCGTACCGTTCCGAACCAAGGCAGCTTGGAGTTCACGAGACCATTGACCGCGGCCAAACCGGCGGGAAAATCGTGATAATAGGGCGCGCCAAAGACGTTGCTGCCCTTTTCGCCGGAGCCCTGCAGGTCGGTCTCGAGCCCGAAGACTCCAGTGTTATCGACTTGCCAGTTGTAACCGATTTGAACTCCGCCGATGACTCCGTCCAGGCGCTGCGACCCCGGAAATGACGTCGGCATGCCAAAGACTGCAAAGCCGGGATCCGTGAAATTGGTGTTCGCCGTTCCCCAACTATAGCCGACATTGCCGCCGACATAGAACCCGGTCCAGTTCGACACCGGCGGCGTCGGAGCCGGCGCCGGCCGACGTTTGCGCGCCGCCATGGCCGTTCCCGCGGTCACAGTACCAATCAACAAAACTCCAACGATAGTCCTAAAAAATGGCGCGATCCTCGCGTATTGCATGGTAAGCCCCCTCACCGTTGCATCCGTCGCGTCCATAGATTCAGACAATGGTGATTCGTTCCACCAAAAAACGGCACTGCGGGCCAAGTTTTTTGTTAGATTTTTGTTAACTATTTGCTCAAGCCGCGCGGCCCGGAAATGACGTTCGACAAAATTAGTTGCTCCGCGCGAGTGCGTCCGGCATGCCAAATGTTAGGCGCGAAGCAATTTCTCTCAAAAAGCAGCGTCCTGAAAAATTGGAATGTTGCGGCTAAACCTACCGCAGAGAATCCACGTAGCAAAGAAACCGCCTAGGCGGCTTCTGCGGGTAACCGCTCACATGCTTCTCTTGGAAACTTACGGTGAGTCGTTCGGGACATTGCTCGAAATCGCCGCGGAAATTCCTATTCCGCCGTCGCGCCGGTGGCCCTGACCACCTTGGACCACTTTTCCGTCTCGTCGGCGACGATTTTGCCGAACTCCTCCGGCGTGCCGGGAATGTTGGTGCCACCGAGCGCGGCGAGCTTGTCTTGCATCGCCGGATCGTTGAGCGCGGCATTCACCCCCGCGTTTAGCTTGTCAATAATGTCGCGCGGCGTGCCGCGCGGCACCGCCATGCCAAAAAAGGCGCTCGCTTCATAACCGGGCACCGTCTCGCCGACCGCCGGGACGTCGGGCAGCGCCTTCGCGCGTGTCGCCGTCGTCACCCCGAGCGCGCGCAAGCGGCCGGCCCGGACATAGGCGATCGAGGATGGCAAGTTGTCGAACATCACCTGGACCTGGCCGCCCATCATATCGGTCAGCGCCGGCGCGGCGCCGCGATACGGTACATGCACCAGATCGACCCCGGTCATCATCATGAACAAAGCGCCCGACAGATGCACCGAGGTGCCGATGCCGGAAGAAGCCATATTGACCTTGCCCGGATTGGCCTTGGCATAGCCGATGAACTCGGCGACCGTTTGCGCCGGCACGTTCGGATTGACCTCCATCACATTAGGCACGCGGATGAAGCCCGCGACAGGGGCCAGGTCGCGGATGAAGTTGAATGACAGGTTTTTGTAGAGCGTGGCGTTGATCGCGTTGGCCGGATTGACGAGAAAAACCGTGTAACCGTCCGGCGGCGCATTGGCGGCCATCTCGGTGGCGAGATTATTACCGGCGCCCGGTTTGTTTTCCACCGCGAATTGCTGATGCAGATGCTCGGACAGATATTGCCCGATCAGACGGGCGCAAATGTCGGTCGAACCGCCGGGCGGATAGCCGACCAGCCAGCGCACGGCATGGTTCGGATAATCGTCGTCCGCGCGCGCCGCGCCGGCGGCCAGGCAGAATCCCGCCAAGGCCAGCGCGGCAAGCCGCCCAATCGCACGCCGCATTGTCGCCCCCTACCGAAAGTTTATTGATCTTTTATCGGCCGCGAGCCTACGCGGCATTGGCGATGCAGCACAAGGGTTTGGCCCTCAGTCGCCGTCCGCAGGCCACCTTGCCGGACCTGGGCCGGGCCGATAGGTTCACGGGCTTCGCCCCAGTCTGATCGCCCCCAATCTTTTCGCCCTACTCTGAAGGACCTTGCGATGATCGACCTTTACGCGTTGACCAGCCCGAATGTGCAGAAAATCTACCTGATGCTCGAGGAGACGAAGCTGCCTTACCATGAGCATTTCGTCGATGTGTGGAAGGGCGAGCAATACGATCCCGAATTCGTCAAGATCAATCCGAACTCGAAAATTCCTGCGATCGTCGATCATGAAGGCCCCGGCGGCAAGCCCTATACCGTCGTCGAGTCCGGCGCGATCCTGATGTATTTGGCGGAAAAAACCGGAAAATTCCTGCCCACGGACCTGGCGAAGAAATACGACGCGCTGCAATGGCTGATGATCCAGCTGACGGGGATGGGTCCGAATTTCGGTCAATTTTTTCATTTCAAGATGTTCGCGCCGAAAGACAGGGACAATTCCTATTCGATGGCGCGCTTTCAGACCGAAGTGAAGCGGCTTTACGAAGTGCTGGAGAAACGGCTCGCCGTGGTGCCCTATCTCGGCGGCGACGAATACACGATCGCCGATATCGCCACTTTCCCGTGGACGCGCCAGCACGAGATCCACGGCGTCAAGTTGCAGGACAATCCCAATCTTGCCCGCTGGTTCAACGCGATTAACGCGCGCCCGGCGGCGCAGGCCATGATCGCCAAGATCGGCGCGATCAAGTCGAACCGCGAGAACGCGACCGACGACCAGAAAGACCGCTTCTTCAACCGCGGCAAATATGCGAGGGCGTGAGCGCGAAGCATGAAGCCCGCAACGTTCCGCTATCACGCGCCGAAAACCGTCGACGAGGCGGTCGCCGCGCTTGCCGAATTCGGTCCGCAGGATGGCCGTGTGCTCGCCGGCGGTCAGAGCCTAGTGCCGACGATGGCGTTCCGGCTGGCAAGACCGGCGCATCTTGTCGACATCAACGGCGTCGAGGCACTCAACCGTCTCGCGGTCGATGGCGGCAAGCTTGCGATCGGCGCTTGCGTGCGGCACGCGGCGTTTCACCAGCCGGTCTGCGAAGGACCGCTCGGCAAGATTCTGACCGACGTGGTCGCCCATATCGCTCATTATCCGATCCGCAACCGCGGCACCTTTTGCGGCAGCCTCGCGCATGCCGATCCGTCGTCCGAATGGTGCCTGGTGATGGTGGCGCTTGACGGCGAGATGGTCGCCAAAAGCGCCGGCGGCGAGCGCATCATCGCCGCGCGCGATTTCTTCAACGGCATGATGACGACGGCGTTGCGCGAAGACGAGCTTCTGGTCGAAGCGCGCCTGCCGATGCTCGCCGCCGACACCCGCTGCGGCTTTTACGAGTTCAACCGCCGCGCCGGCGATTTCGCCCTGGCCGCGGCGCTCGCCGCCTATCGCGTCGAAGACGGCAAGATCGTCGAGCCGCGGCTTGCGGTCGGCGGCGCGGAATCAAATCCAAGGCGCATTGCCGAGGCGGAACGCGCGCTCGCCGGCGCCGAGCCGGGCGACAAGGCCTTTCGCGCCGCGGCCGCCGCGGCGACCGCCGCCATCGATCCGCTGGAGGACATCACCACG
>Ga0181525_10000181_pt1 | contig 57752 bp, 55 predicted proteins | sample PEATcosm2014_Bin_48_FD_121100 | JGI IMG/M metagenome (GOLD analysis project Ga0181525, IMG submission 121100) | Peatland microbial communities from MTU Mesocosm Facility, Houghton, MI, USA - PEATcosm2014_Bin06_10_metaG | ecosystem: Environmental > Terrestrial > Soil > Wetlands > Peat | place...
ACGGGGTCTCCCGATCCCCGGAACGACCGTATCTGCATTACGTCGTCATGCCCTCGCCAATTCGTTGTAGCTGGCTTGCTACGGTTGCTATACCGCCGACAAGCTCGGCTCCTTGAAGCGTTCTCCGCGTACCATCATGGCCCAAGCCATACGTGCGATCTTGTTAGCGAGAGCAACGGCATCGACCTTGATCGGCCGACGTTCCATGATGCGCGCGAGCCAGAGCCGCTTGGTGCCGTGCTGCCGCGCATATCTGATAACAGCCATCGCTCCGGCGACCAGCAGCCATCGCAAATATCGGTTGCCCTGCTTTGATATTCCACCGAGTCGGTCCTTGCCGCCGGTTGAATGTTGCCTGGGAACAAGCCCGATCCAGGCTGCCAGGTTGCGTCCGGACGAGAATGCTTTCCAATCACCTACCTCGGCGACCAAGGCGGTGGCGACAATCGGACCAACGCCAGGGACTTCCTCGAGCCGCCGGCTCTCTTCACACGACCGGTGCCAGGTATGGATACGCTTATCGAGGGATCCGATCTCTGCTGTGACATTTGCATATTGGCGAGCGAGAACATCGAGGCTGAGCCCTGCGGCCGCGGGAATACGATCATCCTCTGCGTTCGCGATGACTTCCAACAGCTCGGCCGTGCCATTGCGGCCCTTTGCCGAGATGATGCCGAGCTCCGCCATATGCCCACGGATCGCATTCGACAGCATCGTTCGTTGACGGACGAGAAGCTGCCGGCTGCGATGCAGCATCAAGCCAGACTGCTGCTGTTCAGATTTTGTCGGTACAAAACGCATCGACGGCCGCGTCACCGCCTCACAGATCGCGGCGGCATCGTTCGCGTCGTTCTTGCTGCGCTTGAGATAGGCCTTTACATAACTCGGCGGCATCAGCCTTACCGTGTGACCGAGCGCTCGAAGCTTGCGGCTCCAATGATGTGCGCTCGGGCACGCCTCAATACCCACCAGGCACGGCGGCAAAGCCGTAAAGAGGGGTTATTGTACTTCACAAACCCAAGGGATACAACCTGAGAGGGTGCAGCCATGAAGGCTCTCCCCTTTCAGATGGTGACCCTCGTGGAAATTCTCGAAACCTCGGCTGAGGCATGGTGGCGGCTTGCAGGCATGGTCGGACAGGCCATCGTTAAGCTCGAACCGCATTATGACCTCGGCCCGAACGGTGCTGGAGCAATCGGCGCAACCCTCGGCGAAATAAACCGAGAGGCTCAAAAATTGGAGCTGCGGTCTGCGCTACACCAACTCAAGCGCATGAGCGAATATATCACGCCCCGGCCGGGCCGCAGTGTCGTGCAATCCGAAATTCGGCAGATGATGGTTGATCTGCACTACAGAATTTTGGAAGACCTAGAGAACCGTTTTTTCCTTTCGATCCCCGACGACAACGTAGCCTTTTATCGACCCTCCGAACCTCTTTTTGGTTCGGAGGTGGAAGCAAAGTTTCCGATGATGTCAGAGGACATTTCGGAGGCTGGTAAATGCTTGGCTCTCAATCGTCCGACAGCGTCCGTTTTTCATCTAATGCGGTTAGCTGAAATTGCCGTCCAACGTTTTGGTGACAAGCTTGGCGTGGCCCTGGCGACTGAAAAGAACTGGCAAAACGTCCTCGATGAGATCAACAAAGCGATTAAGGCGCTAGATCAAAAAGCACCGATTACCAAGGCATACGCAGAGGCCGCCGCGCACCTCTATAACGTTAAGATTTGCTGGCGAAACGAGGTGATGCACCCCAAACAAACCTATACGCCGGAGGAAGCCCGCGCCGTGTTCGACGCGGCGCGAATTTTCATCCGCGATCTCGCCGGGATTCTTTAGGAACGCGCCGTGGCGGAACGATCTTCTCAAATGCGCGCTCAAATGCCTCGGCGCTGGCGGCATCGTCAACGCCAAGATCGCGAGCGGTTTGTTGAAACCGCTCGTATTGATTTTTTTTATTCAGCTTCGCCGCCGTCTTTGGCTTTGCGGCTTTTGCCATATGGCCTCTCAGTGATGAGGCGTCCTATAGGTGAGCCTCTTGCCGACGATGCCTTTCACCGCGCGAGCGGTACGCTCTACGTCATCTACGCCAAGCCGAACGCGGTTGCTATAGCGGAAATCAAATTCAGCAAGGTAGCGATGCAGGTGCTTTTCCTTGCAGTGCTGATAAACGCCCTTCATTCCGCGCTTAAACACCGAATAATAATTCTCGACGGTGTTGCTATGAATGTCGCCGCGCCCGTACTCGCCGCGCTCATGCGCAACGGTGCCATGCTCGGCAAATTCCCCGCCGACTTGTTTGTAGTGCAGCGCCTTGTCGGTCATGAGACGGCTTTCGCGGCGGATGTTTTCGCGGACGATTGGCACAATGTCCGCAATCGAATGGCCGTCGGTGTGGAACGAGCGCGCGGGGCCGCCGCGCTCCACCAAAGTTACGACCATGTTCTTGTTGTGATAGCCGGTCTTGTCGATGCCGTGGCCTTCCTGACGGCCGATATAGGTTTCATCCACCTCCACGGCCTTGCCAGCACCGCCTATAGGCTCGACGCCGACAACGCGCATGGCCTCGCGGATACGGTGCGACATGAACCATGCGGTCTTAAGGGTGACGCCCAAAGTCCGGGAGAGCTGGTTGCTGGAGATACCTTTCTTGCTGGAGCAGAGCAGGTACATCGCTTGCAGCCACAGATTCATCGGGACGTGGCTATCCTCGAAAACGGTGCCAACCTTCACGGTGAACTGCTTGCGGCACTGGTAGCACTTGTAGAGGCCAATACGGGTCGCTTTACCGGCCATCTTGCCGATCCGGTCAAAGCCCCCGCAATGCGGACAAACCGGGCCTTCCGGCCACACGCGGGCCTCCACCCACGCGATAGCGGCGGCTTCGGACTGCATAACCTTGGCAGAGAGGATCGAATTGGCCATGACACCTGTTTCCATTATATGAATCAAGGGTATCGTGGCTATTTGGGTTTGTCAAGTATAATATCCCCCCCGAAACTCCATCGCGGAGACGTTTACGGCCATGCTCGTTACCGGCAGGCCTGCATCTATCCAGGCGCGGGTTTGCTCGCACGCTTCACGAAGGACCCAGGCGCCGATCGGCAGAATGAGGCCGCAGTCTTCCGCAACCGGAATAAAGTCGACCGGAGAGATCGGTCCTCGCGTGGGATGCGTCCAGCGTATCAGCGCTTCAGCCCCGGTAATCGCTCCGGTCATCAGATTGACCTTCGGCTGATAGTGCAGCACGAATTCCTGCCGTTCCAAAGCGCGCCGCAGACCCTCTTCGGTGAATTGCCGCTTCACCGCCCGGGCGTTCATCGCCGGCTTGAAAAACTGAAAGCTCCGGCGCCCATTTCCCTTGGCCTGGTACATCGCGGTATCCGCATTCTTGATGAGCGTGTCCGCATCAAGTCCGTCGTCCGGATAGACGCTCACGCCGATGCTTGCGGTGACGTGAAGATCGTGCCGGTCGATTAAATGAGATTGCGCCACCGCCACCAGTATTCTTCGCGCCGTGACGGCCGCATCCTCCGCGTGTTCAAGGTCCAAAAGCAAAATGACGAATTCGTCGCCGCCTTGCCGACTCACGGAATCCGAACCGCGTACGCAGTCCACCAGGCGTTTCGCGGTGGATTGAAGGAGTTTGTCGCCGGTCGAATGTCCCAGAGAATCATTGATGTGCTTGAAGCCGTCCAAATCCAAAAACAGCACTGCAATTTTTCTCATGTTACGCCTTGCCAAGGCGATTGCTTGGCCGACACGGTCGTTCAGCAGCATCCGATTAGGCAACCCGGTCAGAAAGTCATGCTCGGCCGAATGCGCCATCTGCCGCGCCATCGCCAGGGCCGCGGTTTCCATGGTCTTGCGCTCGATGGCGTAACGCACCGCCCGCAGCAGACCGCGCGCATCGATTTGACCCTTGATGAGATAGTCCTGCACGCCTAGTTGCAGGGCTTGTACCGCCAGCGACTCGTCGTCCAAGCCCGTCAGCACCACCAAGGGGACGCCAGGGGCAGCGGCGTGAGCCCGCCTTATCGCTTCCAGCCCTTGTGCATCGGGCAACCCCAGGTCGAGCAGGATAACGTCGACCGCGTGCTTAGCGAGATGCGTCTCCGCCGCCGTCATGGACTCCAGCTGCGTCAGTTCAGTGTTGAGCGAGTTCGGCTCGTTCAACATCTCGCGGATAAGACGTGCATCCCCAAGATTGTCTTCGACCAGGAGAAGTGTTTTCAATTTCGGACTCATCCGCTTGGCGCCCGCGGCGGCAACTTGACCTTTGTCAGCCAGAAATCATTGATGCTCTTCACGAGGCTCTCGAACGCGTCGAAGCGCACGGGCTTGTTGAGGTAACAGTTCGCGTAGAGCCGGTAACTTTTCACGATATCCGCTTCCGCCTCGGACGTGGTCAGAATGAGCGTAGGAATCGTTTTCAAGTCGTCATCCTGCTTGATCTGAGCAAGCACCTGGCGGCCGTCCATTTTGGGAAGGTTCAGATCCAGTAAGATAATATCGGGACGAGGGGCATGGACGTGGGTTCCCTCTTGTTTCAGGAAGGCCATGGCCTCCACGCCGTCGGCAGCCACGTGCAATTGGGTGAGCCCGTTGGCGTCGCGGAACGCTTCCTGCGTCAGCCGGACATCGCCGGGACTGTCTTCGACCAAGAGAATTTTTATCGGCATAATGATTTTGTTATCCGGTGGCTTCATGACTTCATCTTGCTTGCCGCCAAGGTAAAGCGAAACGTGGACCCCTGCCCGGGCCCGGACTCGACCCAGACGCGGCCGCCGTGCCGCTCGACGATCTTCTTGCAGATAGCCAATCCAATCCCGGTGCCGGCGAACTCCTCCCGTTTGTGCAACCGCTGGAAAAGACCAAAAATTCTCTCGAAGTACTGTGGATCAATTCCCAGACCGTTGTCGCGCACCGAAAATTGCCATTTTTTTTCAACGTTTCTGGCGGCGGAGATGTGTACCAGGGGCACTCCAGGCTTTTGGTATTTGATGGCATTGGCGACAAGATTCTGAAACAACTGAACCAGTTGCATCTCGTCCGCCAGAACGGCGGGCAGAGGATCGTGCGTCACGACTGCGCCGCTTTCCTCGACAGCGCCACGCAGATTGACCAGCGCCTGCTGCAACGCGCCTTCGCTGGAGATCTCGAGCAGATTCATTCCTTTTGATCCGACTCGCGAATACGCCAGCAGATCCTGAATCAACCGCTGCATGCGGCTTGCACCGTCCACTGCAAAGGCGATGAATTCTTCAGCGTCGGTGTCGAGCTTTCCCTTGTACCGTCTGGCGAGAAGCTGCGTGTAGCTAGCTACCATCCGCAATGGTTCCTGCAGATCGTGCGAAGCAAAATAGGCAAATTGCTCCAACTCCTCATTCGAGCGGTACAATTCCTTCACCTTTTGCAGCAGATTCGCTTCTGCCGCCTTGCGCACGCTGATATCGCGGATCGCCGCCGTCACAAGAATGCCTTCGGCGCTTTCCAGTGGGCTCAGCATGAGTTCGATCGGAAACTCGCTGCCATCCTTGCGCCGTCCGGTGAGCTCAATCCCCGTGCCGATCTGCTGCGCCAGCGCGTCGTCCGCGGAGCGAAGTCTGTCCGCGAGCAGCCGTTCCGCAAAGCCCTCGGGAATGATGTTCTTTACCTTCTGTCCGAGAAGTTCATCGCGACGGTATCCAAACTGCTTCTCCGCCTGAAGATTCAGAAGAACGATATCTCCGCCTTGGTTCACCACCACCATCGCGTCCGGAGCCGCCTCCAAGAGCCCGCGGTATTTGCTCTCCATCTGCGCCAGGTGCTTTTCGTCGGTCTTACGCGCGCTGATGTCGCGGATCGCCGCCGTCACAAGGATTCCTTCGGCGCTTTCCAGCGGGCTCAGCATGATCTCGATCGGAAACTCGCTGCCGTCCTTCCGTCGCGCAATGAGCTCGATCCCCGTACCGATCTGCTGCGCCAGCGCGTCTTCCGTGGAGCGCAAATCGTCCGCGATCAGCCGTTCCGCGAAGCCCACCGGAATGATGTTCGTGACCTTCTGCCCAAGGAGTTCGTCGCGGCGGTAGCCGAACTGCTTCTCCGCCTGAAGATTGAGAAGAACGATATCTCCACCCTGGTTCACCACCACCATCGCGTCCGGAGCCGCCTCCAACAGCCCGTGGTACTTGCTCTCCATCTGCGCAAGATGCTTTTCCGCGGCGTCGGGCCTGCTGAGATCGCGGATCGCTACCGTCGGGGAAGAGCGGACGGCTTTTGTTTTTCTTCCTTCAGGACGCATGATCACCTGCCGACGGCGGCAAATAACTGCGCACCGAGGCTGCGAGCGTCATCGGATCGAATGGCTTGGACAATACGCCCAGGGCGCCAAGCGAGATGTATTGCGTGATCTCCTCGCTCTGTGTGCGGGCGGTCAGGAACAGAACCGGAATGTGGGCGGTCCGCGGGTTCTTGCGCAGGTTGGCGAGCGTCGCCGGGCCGTCCATGAGCGGCATCATGACGTCCAGCAGGATGAGTGCAGGCGACCACTCGGCAGCCGTCACCAGGGCATCCGCACCCGTTGCGCAGGCCCGCGTGCTGAAGTCCCGATCAAGGCCGAGCGACACGTCCACGACCTCACGGATGTCCGGCTCGTCGTCGACAAGCAGAATGCGAATGCTGGTCACGCGATCTCCCTGGGTACGCTCGCCAGCCGGGATGCCAGGCGATCACGCACGGTTGCGACTAGGCTGTCGATGGACGTGTGCGATTTTGCCTGCGCGGCTTGGACCCGTGCATCCGATGCCAGGTCCAGGCCGTCGGCGGAAAAAACGACTACGGGTATTACATTGCCCTTGCTGTCGCGCAGTTCAGGCAGCAGATCGGGGCTGGCCGCCTTGGCGATCGCCACGTCAAGGACGGCAAGGTCGAAGTCGCCGACCTTGAGCGCGCACTGCGCTTCTTCGATCGAACTGACTGTAACGACATCGCCAATTTCGCCGAGCGCGCGAGCGACAGCATTGTCCTCGTCTACATGAAGGATTCGCGGGCGTCGGCTCGCCTCGTGCGCAACAGGCTTGGCAAGCAGCCGCACCAGGCGGTCGAGGTCCACCGGCTTATTGAGCCAGTCTATGATATCGAGTTTGGATGCCCTCAAATCGTCACGACCTCGGCTGGTATCACCGGACACCACAACGATCGGCGTGTCGCGATATTGGGGCATTTGTCGCAAGCGTACGATCAGACTCACGCCATCGCCATCCGGCAAGTGGATATCCACCAGAATTGCGTGATATTGAGTTGCCGCCGCGCGCGTGAGCGCATCGCCTACGGAATATGCGAAATCCGTGGCAAATCCGGCTTGCCTCAGCTGTTCGCGCAGCGTGAGCGCCGTATCGAGATCGTCTTCACAAAGCAACAGACGCGCCGCACCCGGTTTCGCCTCGCGATCGGTCGCGAGGCCGGCGACGTGATCCCAGCAGGGTAACTGGACATGAAAAATCGCTCCACCGCCGGGAGCGTCGGCAAAGCCCACTTCGCCACCAAGCCGCTCGACGATCTGCTTGACGATGCTCAGGCCAAGGCCGGTGCCGCCTTTCTGCCGCGCGACCCCGGCATCGGCCTGCGCGAATTTTTCGAAGATGAGCGGCTTGAAGTCGACCGGAATACCCGGACCATGGTCGCGCACGGTAAGACGGACCGCGTCCGGTCCTTTTTCGATTGCAACCGCCACTTCGCCATCCGTAGGAGAAAACTTGATTGCGTTTGAAAGCAGGTTGGTGACGACCTGAAGCAGCCGGTCTGGATCCGCTCGCACCTCAGCGGCCGCGCGCGCGGCCTCAAGCCGAACGCGCACGCCATAGCCTTCGGCGAATCCCCGATTAGCCTCGATCGCCTGCTCCACTAGGGGCTGGACCTCCACACGGCTGAAATTGAAGACGACGCGTCCAGCCTCCATCTTCTCGATATCGAGAATATCGTCGACGAGCCGTACCAGGCGCTGGCTGTTGGTGTGCGCAATCGCAAGCAAACGCGCCATCGGGCCGGGCAGGTTTCCGATCGCATTGCCCATTAGAAGACCGAGCGAGCCGGAAATCGAAGTCAGCGGCGTGCGCAGCTCGTGACTTACCGTCGAGACGAATTCGTCCTTCAACCGCTCCAGGCGCTTGCGCTCGGTGGCATAGCGGAGGGCCCTCAGAAGTGCGCGCTGCTCGATTTGGCCTTTGATGAGATAGTCTTGTGCACCTTCTTGCAAGGCTTGCTCAGCCAGCGACTCGTCGTCCAGGCCCGTGATCACCACGAGTGGGATACGGGGCGCAGCGGCGTGAGCCCGCCGTATCGCACCCAAACCTTGTGCATCGGGCAAGCCCGGGTCGAGCAAAATAATGTCGACCGCACGCTCGGCAAGATGCTTCTCGGCCGCGCTCATACAATCCACGTTCGTCAATTCGATGCTCCGCGAGCCTTGCTCGTCGAGCATTTCGCTAATCAAACGGGCGTCTCCGGGACTATCTTCGACCAGGAGAATTGCTTTGATCAATCTCCAACTCATTTGCCTGCGCCCCGCAAATTCACATTCGTCAGTCGAATGACTTTCGAGGCCCGTCACAAGGCTTAAAAACGTCCAGCCGCACGGGTCCGCGTAGCAGGCATCTCCGGTGCCGCGACACGCACCAGCACAAATTAGTCAGGCACATCAGCCCAAACGGCATTGTCCACCAGAGTCAAAAGCTGCGTAAAAATTTAAACAGAACCGCCGCGTACTTGGAAGGAGCAATGCCGTATCAAAATATAATATTGCAATAAAAACTTGGCTGGTAGGACATGAAATAACGTAATCCAGAATACTTATCCGCTTTTATTTGATCGAGCGCGCGGTCAATCAGATAGTTGCTGATCGACGTGCTTCTCGTACTCGTTGAAGCATACAAAGCGAACGATGGCCAATTGAACTCGGCAAGAGATTTGATCCGATCGATGTGCTCACGTTTGCCATCGATGAGAGCGGCCATACCCAGGACGAATTGGCCGGACTTCTAGGGTCGCGACCTTGCGAGTCGGAGATTCTCTCACGTCGGCGCGCATTGACGGTCGACATGATCCACAAGATCAGCGAGGCATGGAAGATTCCAGCTGACCTGCTGGTACGTCCCTACAAGGTCGAACGCGCCGCTTGAGCCGGTTATTCGGACGCCGCTGTACGGTCTCAACGATCGGCGGTTACTGCAATTGATCGCTCTGATTGGACGCGCTGCAACGCATTAAGCTACCCGGAGTGAGAAGCCCTCAACATCGATAGCTTGCTGCCATTGCCACCCAAGGCGGGCGCCGATGACGTCGGCCGTTTCGCCGGCGCTCCAGAGCCGCCTCAGCAATTCGATCGTTTCACCCGGCCAAGATTCGCCTCGCCTGCGCGCGACTCCGTTCGCGGCGGCGCAAAGCCGCGCGCGTGATACTTGGGGAGGAAAAGCGCCCGTCCGGCGCGTCCCATGATTGGTGACTGTCAAGTCACCGTTTTGGACGCTAGCCGCCAGCACCGAATTGGTGACAATTCCCCGCATGGCACGACGGATTCGCGCGGCGCCGCCGAAGAGCGGGCTATTCCATGCGCGTGAGGCGCGCGGCATGTCGCGCTCCGAACTTGTGCGGCTGTCCGGCGTTTCCAAACAGCAGCTGTCGCGGCTCGAGAATGGCCAGATCAGGCTGCGGCTTGACCACCTCACGCCATTTGCCAGCCATCTCGGCTATACGCCGGAGCAGATGCTGCTGTGGGGCCGCTATCCCGGCACCGGCGGAAGTGACGCGACAGCTGGCGATGAGCGCCGGACGAGAACCGATCAGCACGACCCGTCCGGTTCCGCTGCCCACCAGATACCGGAAATCGACATCCACGCCGAGCTGGCGTTGCGCAAAGGCGCACGCCACAGCGACCCGCTCAAAAACGAAAAGTGGGTGTTGCCGGAAAGTTTCGTGCGCGAGCATTTGCACGCTTCGCCCGAACACCTTCTCGTGCTCGAAGCAACCGGCGACAGCATGGCGCCTACCATCGGCGCCGGCGAGCGGGTGATTATCGACACCGACCACAAACGCCTCTCGCCAGACGGGCTTTACGCCGTTCGCGATCCCTTCGGCTCGACGATCGTCCGGCGCTTACAGGTGGTGCGCACGTCGAGGCCCACCCGTGTGACGGTTATTTCCGACAATCCGAAACATCGGAGCGAAGACGCCCCGCTCGCAGAGCTTGAGATCGTCGGCAAGGTGCTCTGCTGTCTGAAGCTGTTTTGAAGGCGGGGAGCAAACACGCGAAAGCGGCGCGTGAACGTCCAGCCCCGCCAGGGGGCCGCATGAGGAGCGACCGGGCGCGCTCGCGGCCTACGCCGGCCCGGGACTAGCCACGCGAATGTTAAGCTCGCGCAATTGCTTCGGCGTCGCCTCCGATGGTGCGCCCATCATCAAATCCTCGGCGCGCTGATTCATCGGGAACAGCACCACCCCGCGCAGATTGTCCTCGCCGCACAGCAGCATGACGATGCGGTCGATGCCGGGCGCGATGCCGCCATGCGGCGGCGCGCCGAGCGAGAGCGCGTGCAACATGCCGCCGAATTTCTTCTCCAGCACGCTTTCGTCGTAGCCGGCGATGGCGAAGGCCTTCTTCATCACGTCGGGACGATGATTGCGGATTGCGCCCGAGGATAACTCAACGCCGTTGCAGACGATGTCGTACTGGATGGCTTTGAGAGACAGCACCTCGTCGCGGTTGGCCGCGTCGAGTGCGAGAAACTCCTCGGCCGGGAGATTCGGCATCGAGAACGGATTATGGGAGAAGTCGATCTTCTTCTCCTCCTCGTTCCATTCATACATCGGGAAATCGACGATCCAGCACAACTCGAAGCGATCCTTGTCGATCAGGCCTAACTCTTCGCCGATCTTGCTGCGCGCCGCGCCGGCGAACTTGACGAAAGTCGCAGGTTCGCCAGCGACGAAGAAAACCGCGTCGCCAGCCCCCAGGCCAAGTTGCGCCTGCAGTTGCTCCGTTCGCTCGGCTCCAAGATTGTTAGCAATCGGACCAGCGGCCAGAGCCCGTATTGCTTGACCAACTTTGCCCTCCTTCGCCAACCTATCAACTTTGTCTCGGAGCGCTTTTTGATCGGGGTCCGATGTATCAAGAGTTCCCCGAAAGTCAACTGGCCAAGCCTTTTCATCTTCGCGCCAGAAAATATAGCCGAGCCCGGGCTGCCCTTCGCCTTGCGCCCACGAATTCATCCGGTCGCAGAACGCGCGCGAACCGCCTTTAGGCGCGGGAATCGCCCAGACGGCGCCCTTCGCGTTGGTCTCGAGGATGCGGGCAAAAATCTTAAAACCCGAGCCGCGAAAAATCTCGGAAACGTCCTGCATGACGATCGGATTGCGCAGATCCGGCTTGTCGGTGCCGTATTTGCCGATCGCCTCACCGTAGGGAATGCGCGGAAATTTCCGCGTCACCTTCTTGCCGTCGCCGAATTCCTCGAACACGCCGCGGATCACCGGCTCGACCGCATCGAACACGTCGTCCTGGGTGACGAAGCTCATCTCCAGATCGAGCTGGTAGAACTCGCCGGGCGAGCGGTCGGCACGCGCGTCCTCGTCGCGAAAGCACGGCGCGATCTGGAAATACCGATCGAAGCCGGAAATCATGATCAGCTGCTTGAATTGCTGCGGCGCCTGCGGCAACGCGTAGAATTTTCCCGGATGCAACCGCGATGGCACCAGATAGTCGCGCGCGCCTTCGGGCGAGGAGGCGGTGAGGATCGGCGTCTGGAACTCGAAGAAGCCCCGCTCCTTCATCCGCCGGCGCAGCGAATCGATGATCGCGCCGCGCTTCATGATGTTGCGGTGCAGGTGTTCGCGGCGCAGATCGAGGAAGCGGTATCGGAGCCGAATGTCCTCTGGATAGTCGGCGTCGCCGAATACCGGCATCGGCAATTCGCCGGCCCGGCCCAATACCTCGATCTCGCGGATATAAACTTCGACCGCGCCGGTCGGCAGTTCGGGATTCTCGGTACCGTCCGGGCGCCGGCGCACCTTGCCGTCGATACGCACGACCCATTCCGAGCGCAGCGTTTCGGCGACCTTGAAGGCCGGACTGTCGGGATCGGCCACCACTTGCGTGAGGCCGTAATGGTCGCGCAGATCGATGAACAGTACGCCGCCGTGATCGCGGATGCGATGACACCAGCCGGAGAGGCGGACCTCGTTGCCGATGTCGTTCGCCCGGAGTGCGCCGCAGGTATGGCTGCGATAGCGATGCATGCTTAGTTCTGCCCAAGGGAAAAGGGTGAAAAGGTGGCGCACAACCACATCGGCGGCGGCGACTTGTCAAGCGGCAGCCGCCAGCGGAGGGGAAGTCTCGACAGAGCGTCGCCGATCTGCACACTTCCGGGTTGCAAGGACCGAGCATGAAGAAAAAGAAGAAGCCGGATAATAAGCCCGCGGCAACGCTGATGACGGCCGCCGAGGCGGTGGTCGCGACACTCGTCGGGCATGGTCTCGATTCCGTCTATGCGCTGCCCGGGGTGCAAAACGACTTCCTGTTCGAGGCGCTGTTCAAGTTCTCCGAGGGGGTGCGCACAGTGCATACGCGTCATGAACAGGGTGCCGCGTATATGGCGCTCGGCGCGGCGCTGGCGACCGGCAAGCCGCAGGCTTACGCGGTTGTGCCCGGACCGGGGCTGCTCAATTCGGCGGCGGCGCTACTCACCGCTTATTCGATGAATGCGCCGGTGCTGGCGCTGATCGGCCAAATTCCCGACGCCGATATCGGCAGAGGTCTCGGGCACCTGCACGAGATCCGCGACCAACACGGCATCATCGAGCGGCTGGTCGACCACGTGGAGCTTATCCGCAAGCCACAACAAGCATCCCGCGCGACCGCGCTGGCGCTGCGGGCGATGCGAACGGGCCGGCCGGGGCCGGCCGCGCTTGAGTGCGCGATCGACGTCTGGGGCAAAGCCGGTGCGGTGAAGTTGCAGCCGCCGCTGCCGGCCCCGGAAGCGAAGATCGACACCGATGCGGCGCGGCGTGCCGCCAAACTCCTCGGCGCGGCAAAGCGGCCGCTCATCGTCTGCGGCGGCGGCGCCCAGGATGCCGCAGCCGAGGTCACGGCGCTGTCGGCCATGCTGCAGGCGCCGGTGCTCGGCTATCGGCGCGGCCGCGGCGTACTCGACAGTCGCGACCCGTTGAGCGTGACGCTGCCGCTCGGGCACGATCTGTGGGGCGAAGCCGATGTGGTGCTCGGCGTCGGCACGCGGCTTCTGATGCAATTTCGGGAATGGGGTGCCCGGGACAAACTCACCACTATTCGCATCGATGCCGATCGCGCGGAGCATAATCGCTGGCGCAGGCCTAATATCGCTCTGACCGGCGACGCCAAACCGATTTTGCAAAAACTGCTCGACGAAGTGCCGGCCCGCAACGCCAAGCGCCCGTCGCGCCGCGACGAAATGCATGAGCGTCAGGCAATGTGGCGCAAGCGGCTCGACAAGCTCGCGCCGCAAATCGCATTTCTCGAAGCGATCCGCGCCGAACTACCGGAGGACGGCATTTTCGTCGACGAGGTCACGCAAATCGGTTTCGCCGCCCGGCTGCTGTTTCCGGTCTACAAGCCGCGCACCTTTCTGTCACCCGGCTATCAAGACAATCTCGGCTGGGGTTTCGCCACGGCGCTCGGCGCCCAACACGCCCGGCGCGACGTGCCGGTCGTGGCGATTTCGGGCGACGGCGGATTCATGTTTACCGCCAGCGAGCTTGCGACCGCGATGCGACACCGCATTCCGCTGGTCACGGTCGTGTTCAACGACGGCGCCTTCGGCAATGTGCGGCGGATCCAGCAGGAACGTTTCGGCAATCGGCAGATCGGCAGCGATCTTGCCAATCCCGATTTCGTTCTGTTCGGCAAAAGCTTTGGCGCCGAAGCCGTGCGCGCCAACGGGCCCGCGGAGCTGCGTGCGGCGCTGCGGCGTGCGTTTGCGCATCGCGACGGACCCACCGTCATCGAGGTGCCGGTCGGAGCCGTGCCGAGCCCGTGGGAGTTCATCCACGTGGAAAGATTCGTCTAGCGGCACGGCAGCAGCCGTTGCCACGGCCCTTGCCACCCGCATCGCACCTGCACCAAACTATCAGGCTCACATGGCGTTCAATTCCGCTACCACAGCCTCGATCCAGCCGATCGTCTCGACATCGGAGCTGGCGGCCGTCTGCGAGCGAATAGCGTCTCATCCGTTCGTCACCGTCGACACCGAATTCCTGCGCGAGACCACCTACTACCCGCTCCTCTGCGTGGCGCAGATGGCTTCGGCGGAAGAAGCCGTGGTCATTGACGCGCTGGCGCCGGGCATCGACCTCGCGCCTTTTTTCTCGCTGCTGGCGGACGAGAAGGTGATGAAAGTCTTTCACGCCGCGCGTCAGGACATCGAAATCGTTTGGCACCGGGCCCAACTCATTCCGCGCCCGATCTTCGATACCCAGGTCGCCGCCATGGTGCTCGGCTACGGCGATTCCATCTCCTACGACCAGCTTGTGCAGCGCGTCACCGGCGACACGCTCGACAAGTCGCATCGCTTCACCGACTGGACGCGCCGGCCGCTGTCCGAGGCGCAACTGTCGTATGCGGTTTCCGACGTGACGCATCTGCGCGACGTCTATCTGGCGCTGGTCGACGACCTCGGACGCCGCGGGCGAGTCGACTGGGTGCAGGAGGAAATGAGCGTGCTGACCTCGGCCGACACTTACCGGATGGACCCGGAAAATGCCTGGCGGCGGCTGAAGACCCGCGTGCGCAAGCCGAAGGAACTCGCCGTGCTGATCGAGGTAGCGGCCTGGCGCGAGCGCGAAGCGCAGGCCCGCGACGTACCGCGTTCGCGGGTGCTCAAGGACGAAGTGCTCGCCGACATCGCGGTGCAGGCGCCGACCACCGCGGAGAGATTGAAGAACTTGCGGTCATTGCCGAAGGGTTTCGAGCGCTCGCGCTGGGGCGAAGCCATCGCCGCCGCGGTGTCGCGCGGACTGGCGCGCGACATGAAAACGCTGCCGCATCTCGCGCGCCTGCCGGCTTCGGCCAACGGCACCGCCGTGGTCGAACTGCTCAAGGTGCTGCTGCGCATGATCTCGGAGCGGCACCACGTCGCCGCGAAGGTCATCGCTACCGTCGACGACCTCGAACGCATCGCCGCCGACGACAGTGCCGACGTTGCGGCGCTGCACGGCTGGCGCCGCGAGCTGTTCGGCGAGAAGGCACTGGCGCTCAAGCACGGCGAACTTGCGCTGGCGATCGAGAAAGGCCGGGTCGCCACCGTCGAGCGAGGCGGACTATCAGCCCAATAACATAACCGGCTCGCGGCCGATCAGGCGGGAGAGCGAGCGCAACCGGCTGAGCACGCGCTCGCCGCCGAGCGCGGCGAATTCGCCGGGCAGCCGGAGCGCCAGCCGGTGCCGTTCGACGCCGAGCCGCGCCTTGGGCAGCACGCCCGGCATCGCCGCGGAAATCACGTAGGCAAGCCGCATCGCCGCGCCGAGCACGCGCGCGCGGTCGATCATGCGCGTCGAAGCGAGCTCGCGCAGCCGCGGCGACAGTTCGTCGTCCATGACCAGACCAACGTGCCGGTAAAAAACGGCCAGCGCCAAATAAGCGCGGCCGGGGTGGTCGATCGCGGTGAAGCCGCCGTGCGCGATGATATTGAGCGACTGCTCGCCGCGATAATCAGGATGCGCCCGCCAGCCGATATCGGCCAGCAAGCACGCCGCGTGACGCAGCCGCCGTTCCTCGCCGGGCTCGTCGAGGCCGGAGGACACCATGAAGCGGTCAGTCCACTCGATCAGCTCTTCGCCATGGCGCGGCGAGCGCGAGCGCAATTGGTTTAGGTCGCGTGCCGCTTCGATCAGAGCATCCTTCTTTTTGTCCCTTTCCTTGAGCATCGAGTAGAGCAGTCCTTCGCGAACGCCGAGCGCGGAAAACGTCACCTGGCTGGGCTTACCGACACGCAGCACATATTCAAGCACCAGCGCCGCATAGGCGAGCAGCGGGCGGCGGGCGTTGTTCACCACCTCGATGTTCGACAAGGAACTGACGTCGACCCGATGCACCAGCCGGGCGAATTCAAGCGCGTCATCGGCGGCGATGGTGTAGCCATGCATGACGTGCAGCGGATAACCGGTCTGCCACATGTGCAGCCGCGCAAGCGCCCGCCAGGTGCCGCCAACGGCATAGAAAGTGCGATCCTCGCAGTCGCGCAGCATCGGCAGCGCGCTCAGCGTTTTCTTGACGTATTTCTCCGCCTTCTTGAGCGACTTCGACGAAATATCGGCCAAGGCAAGACCGCCGAGCGGACGAGTCAATCCGCGCCGCGTCTTTGTGCCCCGAACGTCCACCAATTCGAGCGAGCCACCGCCGAGATCACCGACCACCCCGTCGCCCTGATGCACGCCCGAGATCACGCCAAGCGCGGTCAGCTCCGCCTCGCGTGCGCCGGAGAGCACGTCAATGTCCGCCTGGATGATGCGCTCGGCGAGGCTAATGAAGGCGCGGCCATTCTTGGCGTCGCGGCAGGCGGCCGTGGCAATCGCCAGGACCTTCTTGACTCCCATCGTCGTGCACAGCGCCCGGTAGCGCTTGAGCGACGACAAGGCCTGCTCGACCGCGTCGGCAGCCAGCAATCCGGTAGTCTGCACCTCGCGGCCGAGGCCGCACAACACCTTCTCGTTGAACAACGCCGTCGGGCTACGGGAGAGCCCTTCGTAGACGACCAGGCGCACGGAATTCGAACCGATGTCTACCACGGCCAGCGGCGGCCCATGGTCGAGACGTCCCGGTGCGTCGATCGTCGCGCGGCTCATTTGTCAAAGTCAGCACAGGGCCGAAAGCAGGACGTGCCGCGTTACGCTCACGCCCGGTCGGAGCGATGCGGCAATCGGGGAATGGAATCCTTGGGCGATTTTCCGCGCCCCGACAGGCTTGGATTGGTCATGAAATAGGTGTGCGCATTGAACTTTTCCTCATGCGCGCCGGGCTTGACGCGGGACGAGGAGCCATCGGCCAAAAGATGCCAGCTTTGTTCGTTGTCCTTCAGGTTTGCAACCATGATCTGGTCCAGCACCTGTTCGTGCACGGTCGGGTTTAGGATCGGGCAAAGCACTTCGACGCGCCGGTCGAGGTTGCGCGGCATCATGTCGGCGGAGGAGATATAAAGAGCGGCCTTGGCGTGCGGCAGTGTGTGACCGGAGCCGAAGCAGTAAATGCGGCCGTGTTCAAGGAAGCGCCCGACAATGGATTTGACGCGGATATTTTCCGACAGGCCGGCCACGCCCGGCCGCAGGCAGCAGATGCCGCGCACCACAAGCTCAATCGCCACGCCGGCGCTGGAAGCGCGATAAAGCGCGTCGATGATGCCGGGATCGACCAGCGAGTTCATCTTCATCCAAATCGCCGACGGACGGCCGGCCTTGGCGTGGGCGATCTCCTGGTCGATGTGCTCCACAATGCGCTTGCGCAAAGTCAGCGGCGACACCGCCATGCGCTCCAGTTCCGCCGGCTCCGCATAGCCGGTTACGAAGTTGAAAATGCGCGCGACGTCGCGAGCGATGACCGGGTCGGCGGTAAAAAACGACAGGTCGGTGTAGCTGCGCGCGGTGACCGGATGATAATTGCCGGTGCCGACGTGGACGTAGGAGGCAAGCGAGGAGCCCTCGCGGCGGACCACTAGTGACAGTTTGGCGTGCGTTTTGAGCTCAATAAAACCGTAGACGACCTGGACGCCGGCACGCTCAAGGTCGCGCGCCCAGCGGATATTGGCCTCTTCGTCGAAGCGCGCCTTGAGCTCAACCACCGCGGTGACCGATTTGCCGCCTTCGGCGGCCTCCGCAAGCGTCTTGACGATCGGCGAGTCGGCCGACGTCCGGTAGAGCGTCTGCTTGATGGCGACGACGTTCGGATCGCGCGTCGCCTGATGCAGGAAGTCCACCACCACGTCGAACGACTCATAGGGATGGTGGACGATAAGGTCTTTCTGCCGGATCGCCGCGAAACAATCACCGCCGTGGTCGCGGATGCGATCAGGATAGCGCGGCGTATACGGCACGAACTCCAAGTCCGGCCGGTCAAGCTTGGCGATTTGCGACATCTCGTCGAGCGCCAGCACGCCGTCGACCTTGAACACAGCATCGTCCGCGGCGCCGAGCGCGCGCAGCACGAACCGCTGCAGTTCCGCCGGCATATTCGCCTCGATGTCGAGCCGGATCACCGATCCGCGGCGGCGGCGCTTGAGGGCAGTCTCGAACAGCCGCACCAGATCCTCGGCCTCTTCGAGGACTTCCAGCTCGGAGTCGCGAATGACGCGGAACGCGCCGACGCCCTTCACCGCATAGCCGGGAAACAGCTTGCCGATGAAAAGGCTGGTCGCCCCTTCGACCGATATCAAACGTACTTCCCCGCTCTCGCCTGCCTGCGGCAAGCGCACGAACCGCTCGATGCGGTTCGGCATGCGGATCAGCGCATTCATTGCCTTGCCATCCTTGGCGCGCGCAAGCTGCAATGCGATCGAGAAGCCCAGATTGGGAATAAACGGGAATGGATGCGCCGGATCGACGGCGAGCGGCGTCAACAACGGGAAGACGTGCGAAAGGAAATAATCTTCCAGCCAGGACTTTTCCGATTTGGCGACGTCCGGACCGTCCACCAGCGCGATCCCCGCCTGAGCGAGCGCCGCGCGTAGTTCGCGCCACTGCGCCTGCTGATCCTCAACGAGCAGCACCACCGCTTCGGCGATGCGGACAAGCTGTTCCGCCGGCGTGAGCCCCTCCGGGCTCTTGGTGCTGATGCCGGCGCGCACCTGCGCACGCAGGCCGGCCACGCGCACCATGAAGAATTCGTCGAGGTTGGCCGCCGAGATCGACAGGAACTTTAATCGTTCCAGCAGCGGCTGCCCGCGATTGGCGGATTCTTCGAGAACGCGGCGGTTGAAATTGAGCCACGACAATTCGCGATTGACGAAGCGTTCCGGACTCGACGCCAGCGCCGACGCCGCATGTTGCTCCGCCGGCTCGGTCAGGCGCACGGGCGCAACCAGCCGCCGCGCTTGGCCGGATTCGAGTGCAACGGCGGTCGCTTGGCCGCGATCGGCCATGACTACTCCTGGTTCTCCCGCCCTCAACTTTGCCGTCCTCTGTAACGATTCGATGACCTGCCGGGACTGAGATAACGCGGCGGGCCATCACCCCGTCAAGCCTCGCCCCGCGAACGCCCGACGGCCAGGCGCAGGGGCCGGTTGGGGCTTTAGAGATCAATGGGTTACGTCCCGTTAATGCTTGACGGCATGAGCAGGGAAGCCTATCTGCGACGGGTCCGAGGGAAAAGGAACCAGCCAACCCTTCGACCCCGGCCGAGCCATGAGCAGTAGCAACTTCGGTGAGGCCGGCACGAACGCTTTCACGCCGGTCGCGCCGCCAAACATCGAGACCGGACGCGGCATCGACGACTGCGCGATGGCAAGTGACCGCGGATAGCGATCCCTTTCCAACGCTCACGCCGAAACCGCAAGCACGGTATGGAGGTGAGCGATGACCGCAAGACTTGTCCAAGCCGATCGCCGGCGCATAGCGACGGCAGGCGTGATCAGCGAAGAACTCAAAAAGCTCCCGGTGGCGGACGCTCACGGTGCGCGTATCGCGCCGTCCGAGGCCGACGGCAACGAACTCGACCGGCTCTACCTCGCGCTCGCCGCGGTATCCGCGGAAGACCATCCGCGCACGGCGCGGCTGCTTGCCTCGAGCACCCGGAAGGTGGCGCAAAAGGTGATCGAGGAGGCGGGCGAGGTCGCACTCGCAACCGTCAAACACAGTAAAAGTGGCATTGTGCGCGAGAGCGCCGATCTGCTCTATCACCTCGCGGTGCTGTGGCGGCGTGCCGGGATTGCTTCCGATGAGATTTGGGCCGAGATGCGCCGCCGCGCCGACAACCTCGGCATCGCCGAGAAGCTGCCCAAATCCTGACTTCGAAGGCGAAATCGAAGAAAAACGGCCGGGAGTTTTCCCGGCCGTTTTGCTTTGCGACGGGCTGCGGCCTTAATCGGCGACCTGACGCCCTAGCAGCGCACGCCCGCCGCGGCCCGGGTGTCGGGCGAGGTCAAAGCGATCGAGGTTCATCACCTTGGTCCACGCCGCCACGAAGTCTTTCACAAACTTCTCCCTCGAGTCCGCGCACGCATAGACTTCCGCGAGAGCGCGCAGTTGGGAGTGCGACCCGAAGATCAGGTCGACGCGGGTACTGGTCCATTTGACCGCATTCGTCTTGCGGTCGCGGCCCTCGTACACGCCATCGGAGCTGGCGGGCTGCCATTGCGTGCCCATGTCGAGCAGGTTGAGGAAGAAGTCGTTGGTCAGCTTTCCGGACTGTTTGGTGAAGACGCCGTGCTTCGATCCGCCGGCATTGGCGCCGAGGACGCGCAGGCCGCCGACGAGAACCGTCATTTCCGGCGCGGTCAGCGTCAGCAATTGCGCCCGGTCCACCATCGCCTCCTCGGGCGCCATGAACTGGCGCTTGCCGCTGATGTAGTTGCGGAACGCGTCGGCCCTCGGCTCGAGCGGCGCGAAGGACTCGACGTCGGTCTGCTCCTGCAACGCGTCCGCGCGCCCCAGCGTGAAGGGGACCTTCACGTTGTGCCCGGCCTTCTTCGCCGCTTGCTCGACGGCGGCGCAGCCGCCGAGCACGATCAGGTCGGCAAGCGAAACCTTCTTCCTGCCGGACTTCGCGTTGAACTTGTTCTGCACCCCCTCAAGGGTTTTGAGCACCTTCGCTAGTTGGGAAGGCTCATTGACCGCCCAATCCTTCTGCGGCGCCAGACGAATGCGCGCGCCGTTGGCGCCGCCGCGCTTGTCGGAGCCGCGGAACGTCGACGCCGACGCCCAGGCGGTCGAGACGAGCTGCGACACCGACAGCCCCGATGCGAGGATCTTTGCTTTGAGCGCAGCGACGTCCTTCGCGTTGATCAGCGGATGATTCGCCGCGGGGATTGGGTCCTGCCAGATCAGCGTCTCTTTCGGCACCAGCGGGCCGAGATAGCGCGCGATCGGGCCCATGTCGCGGTGCGTGAGCTTGAACCAGGCGCGGGCAAACGCGTCCGCGAACTGGTCCGGATGCTCGTAGAAGTACCGCGAGATTTTCGCGTAGGCCGGGTCCATCCGCAGCGAGAGGTCCGTGGTCAGCATGGTCGGCACGTGCTTCTTCGACTTGTCGAAGGCGTCCGGGATAGTGGCTGCCGCGCCTTTCGCCTTCCACTGCGGCACGCCGGCCGGGCTCTTGGTCAGCTCCCATTCGTTTTCGAACAGGTTCTTGAAAAAGAGGTTGCTCCACTTCGTCGGCGTCTGCGTCCAGGTGACTTCCGGACCGCCGGTGATAGCGTCGGCGCCGATGCCCGCGCCATGCTTGCTCTTCCAGCCGAGGCCCTGATCCTCGAGGGCGCCGCCTTCCGGCTCTGGGCCGACCAGTGACGGATCGCCGGCGCCGTGGGTCTTGCCGAAGCTGTGGCCGCCGGCAATCAGCGCGACGGTCTCCTCGTCGTTCATCGCCATGCGGAAGAACGTTTCGCGGATGTCTTTTGCCGCAGCGACCGGATCCGGCTTGCCGTTCGGCCCCGCCGGGTTGACGTAGATCAGGCCCATCTGCACCGCGCCGAGCGGTTCCGCAAGCTGGCGTTCGCCGCTGTAGCGTTCGTCGCCGAGCCAAGTGCCTTCGGGACCCCAGTAGAGCTCTTCATGCTCCCAGACATCGGCGCGGCCGCCGGCGAAGCCGAACGTCTTGAAGCCCATCGAGTCGAGGGCGACGTTGCCGGCGAGGACCATCAGGTCAGCCCAGGAGATTTTCCGGCCGTATTTCTGTTTGATCGGCCACAAGAGCCGGCGCGCCTTGTCGAGGTTGGCGTTGTCCGGCCAGGAGTTCAATGGCGCAAAGCGCTGCTGCCCGGCGCCGGCGCCACCGCGGCCATCGGTGATGCGGTAGGTGCCTGCGCTGTGCCAGGCCATGCGGATGAACAAACCACCATAGTGACCGAAGTCGGCAGGCCACCAGGGCTGCGAATCCGTCATCAAAGCATGCAGATCCCTGATCACGGCTTTCAGGTCGAGGCTCTTGAACTCCTTGGCGTAGTCGAATGCCTTTCCCATCGGATCGGACTTGGGCGATTTTTGGTGGAGCACCCCGATATTCAGCGTGTTCGGCCACCAGTCGCGATTCGACGGGCCATGCAGCACCGGGCATTTGCCCGCGCTCTTCTCTGTCTTTGCGTCCATGTCGCTCTCCAATCGTGTTCTGTAGTTTTCTTCGCGTTGTGCCGTCGGGAAAAATTACAATTTCCGGGAGTTAAAGCCGCGCCCGGCCTCGGCCGCAGTCGTCGTCAAAGTGCGCGTGCCGGTCATCCTGCGTCTCCCGGTTTTTATTCTGATCCTCGGTAGGGAGTTTCTAAGCGCCTATCGTCATCAGGTCTAATCGTATTGTGTAGGGCTTTCGATAAGAATAGCTTATCGACATGATCACTTTGCGTCAGCTGCGTTACCTCGCTTCGCTCGGGCGCCATCGGCATTTCGGTCGGGCCGCGAAGGATTGCGCGGTTACGCAGCCGGCCCTTTCGATGCAGGTGCGCGAGCTTGAGCGTGAGATCGGGGCCGAATTGGTGGAGCGGCGGACCGGCGAGATCGCGCTTACCGAGACTGGTCTCGAAGTCGCGCGGCGCGCCGAGCACATTCTCGCCGCCAGCCGCGACCTCGTTGACTTCGCCCGTCACCGCGGCGTGCTGACCGGCAAGCTCCGGCTCGGCATCATCCCGACGCTTGCGCCTTATGTTTTGCCGCGCGTCCTGCCGCGGCTGCAAACCGCGTATCCGTTACTGCGCCTGGAAGTGCGCGAGACGCAGACCGGGACCCTGCTTGAGGAACTGGTCAGCGGCGAACTGGACGCAGTCATGTTGGCGATGCCGGCGGAGCACGCCGACATAGAAACGCTGGGGCTGTTCGACGACCGCTTCATGCTCGCCTTGCCCGCCAGCGACCCTTTGCCGGTACATAGGCGTGTGGCGATCGAAGACTTCGATCAACACCGCCTCATTCTGCTGGAGGAAGGCCACTGCCTGCGCGACCAAGCGCTGGCGTTCTGCGGTGCGCCGAATAGCGACGCGACGGCGAGCCTCGGCGCAACCTCGCTGGCTACCGTGATGCAAATGGTGGCCAACGGCTACGGCGTCACACTGTTGCCGGAAGTCGCCGCCGACGCCGAGGTGCGCGACGGTCGCGTCAAGCTTCTGCGCTTTGTCGAGCCGCAACCGGCACGCACGATCGGCCTCGCGTGGCGGCGCACCTCACCGCGTAAACATGATTTCGCCGCCTTCGGCGGAATTGTCACCGAAGCACTCGGCCTTCCGGCGAAGCCGCAGGCTGCGCGCGAAACAGTTCGGCGGCGAGCGCGCGCGTAGCCGGGCGTCTTTGCCGCAAGGCTTCGTTGTCGAGCGCGATCACGGCCGCGCGCGCGGCGGCAAAAGATCGCTCAATGCGGGTCGAAAGATAGCTCACGACGGTTTCGTCAAGACTGAGTTGGCGGTCGCCGGCGAGCTTGACAATCACCGCGCGCAGCATCGCATCGTCGGGCGCTTGCAGGGTCGCGACTGGCAACGCCCGCAATCGCGAGGCGAGGTCGGGAATTGCGGTCATCCAGGTTGCGGGCGACGTGCGGGCGGTAAAAAGCAGCGATGCCTTTTCCTCGCGGGCAAGATTGATGAGATGAAAAAGCGCGCGGTCGTCGGCCCCGCTCGCGGCATCCTCGACGACCAGCGCGCCGGTGGCGAGTGCGGAAGGAAGTTCCGCTTCGCTCACGGAACGGGCAGTCGTGACGCGCGCCCCTGCTGTCCCGGCCCAGATCATCGCCAGATGCGTCTTGCCGGAGCCCTCAGGCCCGACTAGCGCCACCGCATTGGCCGGCCAATCCGGCCAGGAATCGACGAGCTGAAGCGGACCCTCGTTGCAGGGGCCAGACAGAAAATCCTCGCGGGCGTAACTCTCGACGTGGTCGAGGGCGAGCGCAAGCTGTCGCGGGCGAAAGGACATGGCAGCTCAGCCCAGTGTGTTTCCGGTGTAGAGCGGGCTGGCGCGATAGCGCCGCACCGCAAACCGGATCAGCACACCGGCCGTCGCCGCGAGCGGCACGGCGAGCAAAAGACCGACAAAGCCGAACAGATAGCCGAAAGCGAGGAGCGCAAAAATCAGCCAAACCGGATGCAGTCCGACGCTCTCGCCGACCAGCTTCGGCGCCAGCACATTACCCTCGAGGAACTGGCCGACCAGCACGATGCCGACGATGAGCAAAATATGCGTCCACTCCGGGTAAAAAGTCGCCAGCGCCACGCCGAAAGAGATTACCAGCGCGGTCAGCGAGCCGACATAGGGAATAAAGCTCAGAAAACCGCCGACAACGCCGATGAGCAGCCCGTAAGGGAGATGCGCCAGCGACAGCACGATCGCGTAATAAGCGCCGAGGATGACGCACACCAAGACTTGCCCGTGCAAATATCCCGACAGCGCCTTGTTGATCTCGCGCACGAGCCCGCGCACGGTGTCCCGTTGGTGCACCGGAATCAAATCGTCGAAAGATTTCAGCACGCGGTTCCAATCGAGCAGCAGGTAGAAAGAAACCACCGGCGTGATGACAAGCAGCGAGAACAAGGACAGCAAGGCCATGCCCTTGTTCAACAACGTGGATAAGAGATTCTTTAGATACTGCTGGATAGACCCGTTCGTTAGAAAGCTGGGAAGCCCTTCACTGCTGTCGCCGAGGAAACCTCTCAGCCACGGATATTTTTCAACGCTGATCAGACTTTGCAGTTTCTGCCAATATTGCGGTGCATGCGTGATGAGGTCTTCCGCCGCGCCTACGACACCCTGAAGCTGCCCCAACACACGGGGGGCGATCAGAACAAGCGCGCCGGCGAACAGAATCACGAAGCCGATCATGATCACCAATACGGCCACGAGCCGGCTCAGGCCGTGTCTGGTCAGCCGATTGGCCAGCGGATCGAGCAGATACGCCAGCACCGCGCCGACGATGAACGGCAGGAGAATTTCGCGCAACAGCCATAGCAAGCCGACAAAGACCAGGAAGGCGGCGATCCAGAACACGATGTGCCGCTCAAGCCGCATGGCACGCACCCTTCAAGGCAAACGGGCGATCAGTGGCCGGCGCCAAACGAGTTCATATGACGGAGCCACTCGGCGAGATAGAAGGCGATCGAGAGCAAGGTCAAGATCGCAACCAAGCCGACGACGACGTTGGCAAGGAGAGCCGCATTGAAGCCGAAACTCTGCTCGGCCAGCACCAAGGCGGCGAGCGAGATCTGCGCGACCGTATTAACCTTCGAAACCGGAAGCGGCCGCACGGGCATCGGCTTGCCTACCACCCATGAGAGCATGAAGCCGGCAATGATCATGATGTCGCGTGAAACCACAAGAATGACCAGCGAGATCGGCAAGCCGCCGGCGATGCCGAGCGCGACATAGATCGACACGATCAGCGCCTTATCGGCCAGGGGGTCGATATAGGCGCCGAGCTCGCTCGCCATATGGAAGCGCTTGGCAAGGAAGCCGTCGACGGCGTCGCTGATCCCCGCCGCCACGAACAGAAAGAAGGCGACACGCATTTCACCCGAGGTGATCGCCCAGACCACGATGGGCACCAAGATGATGCGCCCCAGTGAAATGAGGTTGGGAATACTCAAAGCGACGGCCCCGGCTGGCGTGGTTCATTATATAGCCGCAGAGGGCCGCCCGGCCATGCTTGCGCACCCCGCGATTCCGACGTAGGAGGCGCCGTCTGGCTCTGCCCTTCGGGCAAAGAGCAATCGGCAATTGGTGAGTCCGTGAAAAAGGCACGCTACGCGGCCGCCGGCGTCGACATCGATGCCGGTAACCGCATGGTGGATTTGATCAAGCCGCTTCTGCGCAAGACGGCGCGCGCGGGGGCGGACGCCGAGATCGGCGGCTTCGGCGGCCTTTTCGACCTGAAGGCGGCCGGCTTTTCCGATCCAATCCTGGTCGCGGCCACCGACGGCGTCGGCACCAAGGTCAAGATCGCAATCGAAACGTCGCGGCATGACACGATCGGTATCGATCTCGTGGCTATGTCGGTGAACGACCTTGTGGTGCAGGGGGCCGAACCGCTGTTCTTCCTCGACTACTTTGCGTGCGGCAAGCTAGATCCGCTGGTTGGCGCTCAGGTCGTCACCGGCGTCGCGGCCGCTTGCCGCGAAACGGGCTGCGCTCTGATCGGCGGGGAGACCGCGGAAATGCCCGGCATCTACCAGCCAGGCGACTACGACCTCGCCGGCTTTGCGGTCGGCGCGGTGGATCGCGCGAAGCTGCTGCCGAGCCGCGATATCGCGCCGGGCGACGTGGTGATCGGGCTTGCCTCTTCGGGCGTGCATGCCAATGGTTTTTCACTGGTTCGCCACATCGTCGCCGCTGCCGGATTGCCGTGGGACGCGCCGGCTCCGTTCGACCCGTCGCGCAGCCTGGGCGAGGCGCTGCTCACGCCGACGCGGCTTTACGTGCGATCGTGTCTCGCCGCGATCAGGCAGACCAAGGCGGTGAAAGCGCTTGCCCATATCACCGGGGGCGGCTTTGTCGACAACATTCCACGGGTGCTGCCGGCCGGATTGTCGGTCGCGCTGGATTTGAGTCGGGTGCCCGTTCCACCGGTATTCAGGTGGCTTGCAACGTCGGGCAAGGTCGCCGAGCGCGAGATGCTGCGCACGTTCAACTGCGGCATCGGTATGGTGGCTGTGCTCGACCCGCACGGTGCCCCTGCGGCAAGCGAGCGCCTGGCAGCGGACGGCGAGACCGTGGTGCGGCTTGGCGAAGTGATCGCCGCCGACGGCGAAGCTCGCACCGATTTTCGCGGAAACCTCGACCTTTCCTGGTGAGGCGCATGCGTAAAAAGCGCGTCGCCATTCTTATTTCCGGCCGCGGCTCGAACATGACGGCGCTGATCGAAGCCGCCAAGGCGGACGATTATCCAGCCGAGATCGCGCTCGTTGTTTCCAACCGGCCCGACGCGTCTGGTCTTGGCCGTGCGCGTGACGCCGGCATTGCGGCCGTCGTCATCGATCATGCGCCGTTCGGCGAGGACCGCGAGGCCTTTGAACGGGCGCTTGATGGGAAGTTGCAAGCCTGCCGGATCGATATCGTATGCCTCGCCGGCTTCATGCGCCTCCTGACCCCGTGGTTCGTCACGCGTTGGAGCGGCCGCATGCTCAACATCCATCCGGCGCTGTTGCCGCGATTCAAAGGGCTGCACACGCACCGGCGGGCGCTGAAAGCCGGCGTGCCGCGGCACGGCGCGACCGTCCACTTCGTTGTCCCGGAAATGGATGCCGGCCCCATTGTGGAACAGGATTCAGTCGAAGTGCGCGCAAGTGATACGGAAGCGACCTTGGCCGAGCGCGTGCTCGAGGTCGAGCATCGCATCTACCCACGCGCGCTGCGCGCGCTGGCCGAAGGCAACGCGAAACTGCCTCCCGCAGGAGACAAAGACGGCGTGAATTAAACGCAAAGCCCCCGGGGCTACACGATCCTGGACTGCCCCGGCATCCGCTCAAGCAACCTTGAGATTCTCTGCCGAGGTCCGGCCGCGATTGGTCACCAGCTCGTACTCGACCTCTTGGCCTTCGTTTAACGTGCGCAAACCGGCGCGCTCGACGGCGGAAATATGGACGAACACATCATTGTCGGCCGTTGACGGCTTGATGAACCCGTAGCCCTTGGTCGGGTTGAACCATTTGACGGTGCCCTTTTGCATCGACTGTCTCCTCAGTCAGTCCGGATGCCAGTGAGGGCGCAAAACCGCCGCCGCTCGCCGCGTGCGGCGCTCCGCGCCACAAGCCAGGTTTTGGGGGAAGGTCCGAGTCGATCGTGTCGCCAAGACATCGCCAAGTGACAGCACCGGGCCGGACGGCCAAAATCCGATTGCACGGAAAAACAAGCCGAGAAATGCGGCGCAACCATGGCTGCAAGACGCTTCCGCGAATTCGCAGCGGCGATTCTTCGCGGACGGCGTAGCGTCAATGAAACTTCACGCGCGCCGCCGCAGCAATGCGCCCGCGACGATTACAAGCATCGCTCCGACGGCGGCCGCGACGATCGCACTCTCGTGCGCGAACATCTCGCCAAATTGCGCGACCAAATAAGCTGCGACGGCCGGATCGGTGAAGATAATATCGCCTCCGATCCACCCGAGCAGCGCCGCGCCGACCCATATCAGAAGCGGGAACCGGCCGAGCAGCGCCGTGATGAGAGCAGCGCCCAGAAGCACGATCGGGATGGAGATCGCGATCCCGATCATGAGTAAAACCAGATTGCCGCGCGCCACGGCGGCGATCGCAATGATATTGTCGAGGCCGAGCACGATATCGGCCGTGGCGACGATAAGCACCACGCGCCACAAATTCCCCGCCGGCTTGACCCTTCCCTCGGCCAAACTGCCCGGGACCAGGAGTTTGACCGCGATGTAAATGAGCGCGATCCCGCCGATCAGTTTGACGTACGGCACCGACAGCAGCGGGGCGACAGTAACCGCGAAGACCACGAGCAGCAGCGCAGCGGTGCCGGCGCCGATCGCCATGCCCCAAGGGCGCTGACGCGGCGGCAGCCCGCGGCAGGCCATGGCGATGACGACGGCGGTATCGCCGGAGAGAAGCACGTTGATCAGGACGATCTGCGGCAGACCGAGCCAGAAGGCCGGGCCGCCGAAAGCGTTGTCGCCCGGCGTGAGCGGGGCGATCCAAAGCGCCGGACTCAAATAGTGCGCGATTGAATCCAAATCCGAACCAAAGCCGCGCTGAAGTCCTTTAGCCGACGATTTCGTTGCCGGAAAAGAACTGCGCGATCTCTTTCTCCGCCGTGTCGGCGGCGTCCGAGCCGTGCACCGAATTCTCGCCGATCGACCGCGCAAACGCCTTGCGGACGGTGCCGGCAGCGGCCTTCGCCGGATCCGTCGCGCCCATGAGATCGCGGTACGCGGTGATCGCGTTTTCACCTTCCAGGACTTGAACGACAACCGGGCCCGACGTCATAAACTCCACAAGCTCGCCGAAGAACGGCCGCGCGCGATGCACGCCATAAAACGTTTCAGCCTGCTGCCGGCTGATCAAAATGCGCTTCTGCGCGACGATTCGCAGCCCCGCCTTTTCGATCGTTGCATTGACGGCGCCGGTGAGGTTGCGGGCCGTGGCGTCGGGTTTGATGATCGAAAACGTGCGCTCGATCGCCATCAAATCGTCCCTTGGAAAATTTCGCATGGAGCGGAAAGTGCGCGGCTTATAGCCGCCGCTCGTCGTCCCGGCAAGCGGTGCGGCTATAGCGACGGTGTCGGCATAAAGCGTCAGGTTTTGTCGTCGGTGTTCGCCGGCTCTTTAGGCTTGACCGGTTTTTTCTTCGCTATTTTTTTCTTCGCCGGCTCGGGCGGAGGCGCCACTTGCGCGCGGTCCATTTCCGTCAGCCGACCGGCCTGGAAGCGATAGACACCCGGCCGCGAACCGGTGTCATAGGTTAGGATCACGCTGCGGACTCCGCTCGGATTATTGCCGAAATTGAGCGCTGTGGGCCGGCCCAAGCGCCCCATCACTTCGCATTCACTCATGCCGATGGCGACCCCGCCGCCGATCAGGTTCGCCACGTCGGCGGAGAGTGCGGCATTGCCATCCGGATTGGCGCCGGCGTTTTGCGGCGGTGTCGGAGGCGCGGCAGGCGCCGGTGGAACCGGACAGGCGCCGTTCGCGCCGATCAGATCATTGGCGGTGATCGGACGTTCCAGTTTCGCCGTGTCGTTGAGGTTGGAATAGCTGTAGCCGCCCCGGCTGCCGAACAGGTCTACCGGTTTTGAAAACCAGGCGCCGCTGGTATCGAAATTGCTGTTGCCGCAGCCGCACAGCGCAACCGCCGTCGTCAGTACCGCCAATACAGCGGAATGTCTTGACCCTGTAAACAAGAGGCGTCCCCCTTCACCGACCCGTCGGCATGGCAGCTTGCGCCGGTTTGTGTTGTGATCGTGACACAACCCCATACGCTGTTTCCACAGTCACGTTGCACGCGACGGAGTGAATCGGGTAAAGGTAAAAAAACCATGAGAGGACAATGATTTGGGCGCAGCCACTGCCCGCGTTCGACCGGTTGGGCGGTGTGACGCGCGTCACGGATTCCTTTCTTAGGCGGCAGCAGACTGCGTTCGGCGGCAAAAGGCGCCGGCGGCAATTCACCCCAGTCCCGAAGGGTCATCCATGCAATTGCAATTCGTCGGCTGCGGGGATGCCTTCGGCTCGGGCGGACGGTTCAACACCTGCTTCCATCTGGTAGGACGCAATTTCAACGTCCTGGTCGACTGCGGCGCGACCTCGCTGGTCGGAATGAACAAGCTGGCGATCAATCGCAACGACATCGGCGCCATTTTCGTAACGCACTTTCACGGCGATCACGTCGGCGGCCTGCCGTTCTTTCTCCTTGAAGCGAACTATGTGCTCAAGCGCGAGCGCGCGCTGACCATCGCCGGCCCGCCCACTCTCAAATCCCGCTTCGGCGGGATCATGGAAGTCGGCTTTCCCGGAACAAAGGAGCTGGAGCTGGCCTTTCCGGTGCAACTCAGAGAGCTTGAGATCGGCAAGCGCAACGAGATCGCCGGCTTGCGGCTGACGCCGTTCCACGTCCAGCACGACGATCGCGCCGGGCCTTGCCTCGGTTTTCGCTTCGAGGCCGAAGGCAAGGTGTTCGCCTATTCCGGCGACACCGAATGGACCAATGCAGTTATCAACATCGGCTACGAAGCCGACTTGTTTATTTGCGAAGCTTTTTCCCGCGACAAGCCGGTGCCGACGCATATGGCGCTCTCCTCGCTCGAACGCCACCTCGGCCAAATCCGTCCGAAGCGTCTCATCCTCACGCATATGGGCGACGACATGCTGGCGCGCCTGGGCGAAGTACCGTTCGAAACAGCCGAGGATGGGATGATCGTCGAAATATAGGCGAAGCGGCCCTAAGCAGCCGGCTTCACGAGTCTCTTGATCGCGGCGAGCGCCGCCGGCGCCGCGCTTCCGTTCGGGCCGCCGCCCTGCGCCATATCCGCCCGGCCACCGCCACCCTTGCCGCCGAGTTCCGCTACCCCGGCCTGCACCATCTGCACTGCATTGTTGGCGCCCGTCAGATCGCTGGTAACGCCGACGACCAGCGCCGCTTTGCCTTCCGGATCGTTGGCGACAAGAATGACAATCCCGGAGCCCAGCTTCTTCTTTCCTTCGTCGGCGAGGCTGCGGAGGTCTTTGGCGTCGATCCCGCTCAAGGCCTTTGCCATGACCTTGACGCCAGAAATGTTCTCCACTCCGTCGTCGCCGTCCGCCGGCTGACCAGCGCCACCCATCGCGAGCTTCTTTTTTGCGTCTGACAGCTCGCGCTCGAGAACCTTGCGCTCGTCAAGGAGTGACGCGACGCGGCCCGGCACTTCGTCGATCGGCACGCGCAATTCCGCCGCGGCCGTTTTGGCCAGGTGCGCTAACTTGTTGGCATTGGCGCGCGCGGCCTGGGCCGTCAGCGCCTCGATACGGCGCACGCCCGACGCGACGGCGCCCTCGTTGACAACGGAAACGATGCCGATGTCGCCGGTGCGATCGACATGCGTGCCGCCACACAATTCGACCGACCATCCCATTGTGTTGCCGCCACCCTCGCCCATGGCGACGACGCGAACCTCGTCGCCATATTTTTCGCCAAACAACGCGCGGGCTCCGGAAGCGATGGCGTCGTCGCGACTCAACAACCGCGTGATCACCGGTACGTTCTGCAGCACGATGTCATTGGCGATGTCCTCAACGCGCTCGATTTCCTCGCTGCTCATCGGCTTCGGATGCGAGAAGTCGAAGCGCAGGCGATCGGGCGCGACCAGCGAGCCCTTTTGCGCCACGTGGTCGCCGAGCACCTGACGCAGCGCTTCGTGCAGAAGGTGCGTCGCCGAATGGTTTTTCCGGATAGCGCCACGCCGCGCGTGATCGACTTTCAGATCGAGCGCCGCGCCGGCCTTGAGCGTCCCATCCTCGACCTTGCCGACATGCACGAACAAATCGCCAGCACGCTTCTGCGTATCGGCAACGGCGAAGCGAATCCCCTCGCCGATCATCACGCCGGTGTCGCCGATCTGCCCGCCGGACTCAGCGTAGAACGGCGTTTGGTTGAGCACGACTGCGCCACTTTCGCCCTTGTGCAGAGCCGATACTTCCTTGCCGTCGCGCACCAATGCGACGGCAACCCCGGCAGCGGTTTCGGTCTCGTAGCCGAGAAAGTCGGTGCCGCTGAATTTTTCGCGCAGGCCGAACCACACGGCCTCGTCCGCGGCCTCGCCCGAGCCCGCCCAGGACGCGCGCGCCTTTTTGCGCTGTTCCTCCATCGCGTCGGTGAACGCGGCGATATCGACGCCGATGCCGCGCGGCTTGAGCGCATCCTGCGTGAGGTCGAGCGGAAAACCGTAGGTGTCGTACAGCGTGAACGCGGTCACGCCGTCGAACATGTCGCCTTTCTTCAGCGTCTTGCTTTGCTCGTCGAGGAGCGCAAGCCCCCGCTCCAGCGTCTTGCGGAAGCGGATCTCTTCGAGCTTCAGCGTCTCGGTGATCAAGCCGTCGGCGCGATTCAGTTCCGGATAGGCCCGTCCCATCTCGCGCACCAGCACCGGCACCAGCCGCCACATCAGCGGATCCTTGGCGCCGAGCAGCTCGGCATGGCGCATGGCGCGCCGCATGATGCGGCGAAGCACGTAGCCGCGCCCCTCGTTCGACGGCAATACGCCGTCGGCGACCAGGAAGGCGCTGGCGCGAAGATGGTCGGCGATCACGCGGTGCGACGCCTTGCGCTCGCCTTCGGGATCGACGCCGGTGAGATCGGCGATCGCCTCGATCAGCGCCCCGAACAGGTCGATCTTGTAGTTGTCGTGGGTGCCTTGCAGCACCGCGGCCATGCGTTCGAGCCCCATGCCGGTGTCGATCGAGGGACGCGGCAAGTCGACGCGCCCGCTGCCGCCGGCCAGCTGCTCGTACTGCATGAAGACGAGATTCCAGATCTCGACGAAGCGGTCACCGTCCGCGTCGGGGCTGCCGGGCGGTCCGCCGGCAATATGCTCGCCGTGATCGTAGAAAATCTCCGAGCACGGGCCGCACGGTCCGGTATCGCCCATCGCCCAAAAATTGTCGCTGCCGGCAATCCGAAGTATCTTCCTGTCCGGCAGGCCGGCAATTTTTTTCCAGAGCCTGAACGCCTCGTCGTCGTCGATATAGACGGTGGCGAGGAGCTTGTCGGCGGGGACGCCGTATTCCTTGGTCACCAGCTTCCAGGCAAGCTCGATGGCGCGTTCCTTGAAATAGTCGCCGAACGAGAAATTGCCGAGCATCTCGAAGAACGTGTGATGGCGCGGGGTGTAGCCGACATTGTCGAGGTCGTTGTGCTTGCCGCCGGCGCGCACGCATTTCTGCGCAGTGGTCGCGCGCGTATAAGGGCGCTTTTCCAGGCCGGTGAAGACGTTCTTGAACTGCACCATGCCGGCGTTGGTGAACATCAAGGTCGGGTCGTTGCGCGGCACGAGCGGGGATGAGGGCACCACCTCGTGCCCTTCGCGCGCGAAAAAAGCCAGGAAGTTGGCCCGGATATCGTTGACGCCGCTCATTTAGCGCAACTCTCTAACGGTAAGATGCCAAACACGCAATTGCAGGAAGCCCGCAAAACATATAAGCGCTCTGTTCTTCGACGCGTTCCGCCAATGAGTTTCCCATGAACGATCCAGCAGCTTCCCTCCCCCGCGGCCTTTCCGAGCGGCTGCGGGCTGGCCGCTTTGTCATGACCGCTGAGGTCGCGCCGCCGGTCTCCTGCGACGCGCAAGACCTGTTACGCAAGGCGACCCCGCTGCGCGGTCTCGCCGACGCAGTCAACGTCACCGACGGCGCCGGCGCCCGCGCCCATATGAGCGCGCTTGCCGCCTCGACCATTCTGCTCGGCGCCGGAATTGAGCCGATCCTGCAAATCACTTGCCGCGACAAAAACCGCATCGCTCTGCAGAGCGAATTGATGGGCGCGGCCGCGCTCGGCATCCACAACGTGCTGGTCCTCACCGGCGACGACCCGAAAGCGGGCGATCAGCCCGACACCAAGCCGGTGTTCGACGTCGATTCCAGAACATTGCTAGCGACCGCGCGACAATTGCGCGACGAGGGCAAGCTGCCGACCGGCCGCGACGTGGCCGGCAAGGCGGCGTTCTTCCTCGGTGCAGCCGACATGCCGATCGATCCGAAACCCGATTGGCAGCCGGCGGGTTTGCAGGGAAAGGTCGCCGCCGGCGCGCAATTCGTGCAGACCCAGTTCTGCATGGATGCAGCGCTGCTCCGCCGTTACATCGGCGTGTTGGCGAGCGCCGGCCTGACCAAGCAAATCGCCATGATCATCGGCATCAACCCGCTGCGCTCGGCTAAGTCGGCGCAATGGATGAAGAGCCACCTGTTCGGCACCATCATCCCCGACGCGATGATCGCACGCATGGAGAAGGCCACCGATCCGGCCCGCGAAGGCATCCGCATCTGCGTCGACTTGATCGAGGAGCTCGCCACCATTCCCGGCATCGCCGGCGTCCACATCATGGCGCCGGGCAACGACGCCGCCATTCCCGAAGTGATCGCCGCGGCGCGGAGCCGCGTGCAGATGGCGGCGGCGGTCTAGCGCGACGGCCACTCCACGGTGCGGATATCGACCTCCGACTTCAGTGTGCGGTGCACCGGACATTTGTCGGCAATTTCCATCAGCCGCGCACGCTGCGCCGCGCTGAGGTCCCCATCGAGCGTAACGACTCGCTCGATGTGATCGATCAGCCCTTCTTTGGTTTCGCATTCGGCACAGTCGTCGGCATAAATCCTGTCGTGCCGCAACCGAACCTCGACGCGGGCGAGCGGCAGCTTTTTTTGATCGGCATAGAGCCGAAGCGTCATCGACGTGCACGCACCGAGCGCCCCCAGCAGGAGATCGTAGGGGCCGGGCCCGCTATCGAGGCCGCCCGCACTCACCGGCTCGTCCGCCGGGAGACGATGCGCGCCGGAGATAATCTCCTGCTGGAACGTCCCGCGCCGGGTTTCGCGCACGATGACGACGCCGGGCGCAGCAGTTGTCGCTTCCCTGGCCATAAGAAGCTCCTCGTACGGGATTGATTACCGCCCCAGCTCGCGCATCGCCGCGTCGAGGCCTTCGAGCGTAAGCGGGTACATCCGCCCCTCCAGCAGCTGCCGCATCATCTTGATCGAGGCGGTCATCTCCCACTCGCGCTCCGGCACAGGATTGAGCCATACGCAGGACGGATAGGTCGAAGTCACACGCTCCATCCACGTCTGGCCGGCCTCCTCGTTGAAATGCTCGACCGAGCCGCCAGGCGTGACGATCTCGTAAGGCGACATCGACGCGTCACCGACGAAAATCACTTTGTAGTCGTGCGGATAGGTATGCAGGATATCCCAGGTCGGCGTCGCCTCGCTCCAGCGCCGCGCGTTCTCCTTCCACACCTTCTCATAGAGGCAATTGTGGAAATAGAGATGCACCATGTGCTTGAATTCGGTTTTGGCGGCGGAGAACAGTTCTTCCGTCGCCTTGATGTGCCAATCCATCGAGCCGCCGATGTCGAAGAGCAGCAGCACCTTGATGGTGTTGTGCCGCTCGGGCCGCATCAGGATGTCGAGATAGCCCTTGTGCGCGGTGCCTTTGATGGTGCCGTCAAGGTCAAGCTCCTCCGGCGCGCCGGTACGCGCGAATTTGCGCAAGCGCCGCAACGCGAGCTTGATGTTGCGCGTGCCGAGCTCGACGTCGCCGGCGAGATCCTTGAATTCGCGCTTGTCCCAGACTTTCGCCGCGCGAAAGCTGCGGTTGCCGTCCTGGCCGATGCGCACGCCTTCGGGATTGTAGCCGTAGGCTCCGAACGGCGAGGTGCCGGTGGTGCCGATCCACTTCTTGCCGCCCTGATGACGCTCCTTTTGCTCGGCCAGCCGCTGGCGCAACGTCTCAAGCAGCTTGTCGAGGCCGCCGAGCGCCTCAATCATTTTCTTCTCTTCGTCGGTGAGGTGCTTCTCGGTCAGCTTCTTGAGCCACTCGAGCGGAATCTCGGCGGTCAGCGCCTCCTCGATGAAGTCGAGGCCTTTGAACACGTGACCGAAGACACAATCGAAACGGTCGAGGTTGCGCTCGTCTTTCACCAGCGCCGAGCGCGAAAGATAGTAGAACTCCTCGATGCGCCGGCCGGCGAGGTCCTTCTCCAGCGCCTCCATCAACGTGAGATATTCGCGCAACGTCACCGGGACGCCCGCCTGTTTCAGCTCATGAAAGAAGGTCGCAAACATCGTCGGGGCCGGTTTGGCTTAGCGAGCGTGGAGGATGATGGGGCGCGGGAACATTCCACGCAACTTGAGCCGGTGCGACGGCGCGTAAAGATATATCTTGCGTCACATCGAAGTATGGGCTATCTAAAGATATATCTGAAATACAGGAGAACGAAAATGCGTGGAAATTGCGATAGTTACGGAGAAAAGTGGAGCGCTGGCCGTCATCGGCGCGGTCGATTCGGCCAAGGCTTCGGCCGGCATGGTATGGGCGGTCGCGGCGGCATGGACCCCGACGACATGCGCGCGGGGCGAATGCTGGCGCAGGGCGACCTTCGCCTCATTGCGCTCGCGCTGATCGCCGAAGAGCCGCGCCACGGCTACGAGATCATCAAGCTCGTGGAGGAGAAGACCGCGGACTGGTACTCACCGAGCCCCGGCATCGTCTATCCGACGCTCACCTACCTTGAGGAAGCGGGCTACGTCACCGCCTCGACCGAAGGCTCAAAGAGACTCTATACGATCACCGAAGAAGGCCGCGCTTACCTCAAAGCTAATCGCGATCTGGTCGACGTCGTGCTGGCGCGCCTGGCTTCGCTCGGCGAGCGGGTGAACCGCTGGCGGCGAACCGCGCGCGGCGAGCGTGACGACCGGCGCTCCTTGCCGCCGCTCACGGCAGCAGCGCTCGAGCACTTGCGCGAAACAATCGGCAAGCGCCTTGAAGGCGACGCCGACGCCGAAGCGCATCTGGTGGAAATTCTCGCCCGCGCCGCCGCCGATTTGCAGCGCAAGTGACACGCCGGTCATACCGGCACGCGCACGCTTGCCCGCAACCCGCCAAGCGGCGAATCGCCAAGCGTAATATCGCCGCCATGCGCGCGCGCAATATCGCGCGCGATGGCAAGCCCGAGGCCGGTGCCACCTTCGTCCTGGTTGCGCGCGTCGTCGAGGCGCAGAAACGGCTTGAACACGTCTTCGCGCATCGTCTGCGGAATGCCGGGCCCATTGTCGTCGACGGTCACCGTAAGCCAGCGGTGATCGCGATGGCCGGTGATCGCAACCGTCGAAGCAAACCGCCCAGCGTTGGACACCAGATTGGCGAGGCACCGCTTGAATGCCGCCGGCCGGACGGTGACCTCCTGCTGGCCGTGGAAGGCAGCCGTCGCGCTGTGGCCATGACGTTCGCTGTCTGATCGCAGTTCCTCGACCAGGGCGGCCATGTCGGTCGGCGCCGGCTGCTCGCCCATGTCGCCGCGCGCAAAGGCGAGATAGGCCTCGAGCATACCGGCCATCTCGTCGACGTCCTTCTTGATCGCTTCAACTTCCGGGCTGTCGCCGAGCAATGCAAGCTCCAGCTTGAAGCGCGTCAGAATGGTGCGCAGATCGTGCGAGACGCCGGCCAACATGGTGGTGCGCTGCTCGATCGCGCGCTCGATGCGAATCTTCATTTCCAGGAAGGCAGCGGCCGCGCGCCGGACCTCGCGCGCTCCACGCGGCCGGAAATTAGGCATTTCACGGCCCTTGCCGAACGCCTCGGCGGCGTCGGCAAGCCGCACGATCGGCTTGATCTGATTGCGGAGAAAAAGAATGGCAATCGTCAGCACCACCACCGACGTCGCCAGCATCCAGGCCAGGAATATCCACGAATTGAAATCGTAGGCATCGGCCCGCCGCGCGAACACACGCATAATCGTATCAGGAAGCTTGATACGGATTTCGACGATCGACGAGCGGCCAAGCGTGTCGATCCAGAACGGCAGCCCGATCTGCCGGCGGATCTCATCCGACAAGGTCGCGTCGAGCTGCGAGAAGAACGGCTTGGGACCGGGCGGCGGCAATTGCGTCTCCGGAAGGAAATCGACCACCAGACCGAGCCGGTCCTGCGCGATACGGCGGAGCTGGGCGCGGTCGGCGCCTTGGGGATAGGTTTTGTAAACGTCGATCAGGGTCGCGATGTCGCGGGTCACCGCCGACGACAGGTAATAGTTGACCACGCTCCACTGCCGCTCGACGAACATGAACGCGACCAGCGATTGCAGGACCACCATCGGCATGATGATGATGAGCAGCGCGCGAGCGTAAAGTCCCTTCGGCAGCACCATCTTGAGCCAAAGGGTGAAGCGGCCCCAGCGTTGCGTAATCGGAGCCGCGATCGAGCCGGCGGCGGCGGCGGCATTCGCGGCCGCCATCAGGTTGCTGGCGGCGCTGCGCAGCCGTCCGACGCCATCGTCAAAGCTGGTCATGGCGAAGCCACCAGCCGATAACCCAGGCCGCGCACGGTTTGCACGATCAGCGGATTGGCCGGATCGCTTTCGATCTTGCGGCGCAGCCGGTTGACCTGCACGTCCACGGTGCGCTCGCTCACACTCTCACCGTTGCCGGCCAGCGCCTGGCGCGGAACGGTTTCGCCGGCGCTGGCGGCAAGCACGCGCAACATGTCGCGCTCGCGGTCGGTGAGCCGGATCGCTTCCTCGCCGCGGCGCAATTCTCCGCGCGCCAGGTGGAACACGAATGCGCCGAAGCGCACCGATTCCGCCGGCGGAGTGCTCGGCGGTCGGGCCCGCCGCAGGATACTGCCGACGCGCAGCGACAATTCGCGTGGTTCGAAGGGTTTCGCCAGATAGTCGTCGGCGCCGATCTCGAGACCCTCGATGCGGCTTTCCTTCTCGTCGCGCGCGGTGAGCATGAGGATCGGCACCGCGGACCTGCTGCGGATAGCGCGCGCGAAATCAAAACCGTTTTCGCCCGGCATCATGACGTCGAGGATCAGGAGGTCGAAGTTAAGCCCTTCGAGCTTGGCTCTTGCCTCGCGTGCGGTCTCGGCGGTAGTAACGCGGTAACCCTCCCCGACCAGAAAACGCGACAGCAGCGCGCGGATGCGGCGATCATCGTCGACGACGAGCAAATGAGGCGCGTCATCGGCCGGATTCGCGGCGGGCGTCGTCATGAAATTCAGTCTCGGCCGTTCGACCGCACATGATCGGTGCGCGCGATCAAACGCAGGACCCGCTCGCGATCTTCCGCCCCGATCATGCCGGCGAGAAACCGCCGCAGCGTCTCGCGCGCGCCGGGCCCGAGATCGTCGAGCACGCGTCCGATGCGCGCGGTCTGCAGTCCGGCGAGCTTGAGCGCAAGCGCTTCGCCGGCCGGGCTGACGTAGAGGAGCCGCTGACGGCGATCGTCGGCGCCTTCTTTTTGCACGACGTAGCCCTGGTCGATCAGCTGCTTGAGCACGCGGCCAAGCGACTGCTTGGTGATTTTGAGAACATCAAGCAACTCGGCGACCTTCATGCCGGGATTGCGGTTGACGAAATGCAGCACGCGATGATGCGCACGCCCGAAGCCGAGCCGATCGAGCACCTGGTCCGGATCGCCGACGAAATCGCGATAGGCGAAGAACAGAAGCTCGATGAGATCCCAGCAAGGCTCGCGCGCGGCCTCGAGCGGGGCGGCGGCGGAACGGGACTGGCCCGGCGTTGTCAGACTGATATCAGCCATTATGTCAGCTATATTGACATATTTCGGTTTGGTTGTTACCCCAAAAAATCAGATGTCACGGCAACATTCCGCCCACAGCGCGAGGTTGCCGGGGCGCCGAAAGGGCGCTTTCTTGGGGCAAGAGCGACCATAACGGGAGTCGTCTCCCGAGGCAAAAGAGCCCACGGCCGAGCGCAAGGCCCGAAATGCGCGGGGCAAATTCCGGCACGGAGCGGGCCATCCATGCCCAGGGAGGCAATGCCATGGCAGTGCCCTTCGACCAGCGTCCAGACTTGGTCTGGTTCGACGGCAAGCTCGTTGCGACCGCCGACTGCAAGATTAACGTGCTGACGCACGGCCTGCATTACGCCAGCGCGGTGTTCGAGGGAGAGCGCGCCTATGACGGCGAGATTTTCAAGGGCACCGAGCATTCCGAGCGCCTGAAGCGCTCGGCGCAATTGATGGATTTCGAAATTCCCTACAGCGTCGCCGAGATCGACGCCGCGAAGCGACTCGTGCTCGAAAAGAACAATCAAAAGGACGCCTATGTGCGACCGATCGCCTGGCGCGGCTCGCAGCAACTCGGCGTCTCGGCGCAGAACAACAAGATCCATCTCGCCATCGCCACCTGGGAATGGCCAAGCTATTTCGATCCGGCGCAGCGGTTGAAGGGCATTCGCCTTGACCTTGCCGAATACCGCCGGCCTGACCCAAGGACCGCGCCGGCGCTGGCCAAGGCTGCGGGCCTTTACGCGATTTGCACGATCTCCAAGCATCGCGCCGAACGGCGCGGCTTCGCCGACGCCATGATGCTCGACTGGCAGGGCCGCGTCGCCGAATGCACCGGCGCCAACATCTTTTTCACCAGGGACGGCAAGATCCACACTCCGATCGCCGATTGCTTCCTCTCCGGCATCACGCGCGCGACCGCGATTGCGCTCGCGCGACGGCACAATATCGAAGTGATCGAACGGCGGATCATGCCGGACGAGCTTTCGGGCTTCTCCGAATGTTTCATCACTGGCACCGCCGCCGAGGTGACGGCCGTGTCGCAAATCGCCGACTGGGCCTTCACGCCCGGACGCATCACGCAGCAATTGATGAGCGATTACACGGCCGAAGTGCAGCCGAAGGGCAAGGCCGCGGCCGCGTAGGGCCCGCTGTCGGCGGCTCATTGTTCGCGGCGGCCGGAACGCGGTAAGGTGCATTCGTAATGAATCAGGCCGTCCGCCCGCGCATTGCCGCTTCCGCCTGTCCGCACGACTGCCCGTCGACCTGCGCGCTCGAGGTCGAGATTTTTGGCGATCGCACGATCGGGCGCGTCCGCGGCGCGCAAGACAATGCCTATACGGCCGGCGTGATCTGCGCGAAGGTCGCGCGTTACGCCGAGCGTGTGCACCATCCAGACCGCCTGACGCGGCCGGTGCGCCGAACCGGCGCAAAAGGGAGCGGGCAATTCGCCCCGATCTCGTGGGATGACGCGCTCGATATCGTCGCGGAAGAATTCATCCGCGCGGAGCAGGCGCACGGCTCCGAGACGGTCTGGCCGTACCTCTACGCCGGCACGATGGGCTACGTCATGCGCGACGGCATTCACCGCCTGCGGCATGCAAAAAAGTATTCCGGCTTTTTTTCGACCATCTGCGTCAATCCGGCATGGACCGGCTTCATTGCAGGCACCGGCAAACTCGCCGGCACCGATCCGCGCGAAATGGCGAAGTCGGATCTGGTGGTGATCTGGGGCACCAACGCGGTTAATACCCAAATCAACGTGATGACCCACGCGACACGGGCCCGCAAGGAGCGGGCCGCGAAGGTCGTTGCCGTCGATGTCTATATGAACGGAACGATGCGGCAGGCGGATCTGCCGGTACTAATCCGTCCCGGCACCGATGGCGCGCTCGCCTGCGCGGTGATCCATTGCCTGTTCCGCGACGGCAAGGCCGACTGGGACTATCTCGATCGATTTACCGACGCGCCGCGCGAACTCGAAGAGCACATGCGCACACGCGATCCGAACTGGGCGTCGCGCATCACCGGCTGCCCGGTCGAGACGATCGAAGCCTTCGCCCGCCTGGTCGGCGAGAACAAACGCGCTTATTTCCGTCTCGGCTACGGTTTTTCGCGTTCGCGCAATGGCGCGATCAATATGCACGCAGCGAGCTGTATCGCCGCCGTCACCGGCGCGTGGCGCTACGAAGGCGGCGGCGCGTTTCACAACAACGGCAGCATCTTCCACCTGGATGGCAGTCTGATCGAGGGAACCGATTTGCGCGACCCGTCGATCCGCATGCTCGACCAGTCGCGCATTGGCGCCATACTGACCGGCAACCAAGACGCGCTGCGTGGCGGCCCGCCGGTCACCGCCATGCTCATTCAAAACACCAATCCGCTTTCGGTCGCGCCCGATCAAGAGGTCGTCAAGCGTGGCTTTGCCCGCGACGACCTGTTCGTCTGCGTGCACGAGCAGTTCATGACCGACACGGCAAAGATGGCGGACATCGTCTTGCCGGCGACGATGTTTGTCGAGCATGACGACTTCTACTCGGCGGGCGGCAGCCAATACATTCTGCTCGGCCCGAAGCTCATCGAACCGCCCGGCGAATGCCGCTCGAACCACGATGTGATCTGTGCGCTGGCGGAACGGCTCGGCGCCCGGCACCCGGGCTTCGCCATGACGCCGCGCGAACTGATCGACGCGACACTGCAAAAGTCGGGCTGGGGGACGATGGCGGAACTCGAAGCCAAGCGCTGGATCGACTGCCAGCCGGATTTCGCCACCGCGCATTATCTCAACGGCTTTGCGTACCCGGACGGCAAATTCCGCTTCAAGCCGGACTGGCCGACCGTGCCGTTCAGACGCTGGCACCGGGATCATAGTTCGCCGTCTATTCCGTCGTTGCCCGACCATTGGGACGTCATCGAGGAGGCGGATCCCGAGCATCCGTTCCGTCTGGCGACGTCGCCATCGCGCGGCTTCCTCAATTCAAGCTTCACCGAAACGCCGACATCGCTTGCCAGCGAGCGGCGCCCGATGGTGATGATGCATCCCGCTGACGCGGCGGCGTTGACCGTCGCCGACGGCGACGAAGTGAGGCTCGGCAACTGCCGCGGCGCTGTGCGGCTGCATGTACGGCTGTTCGAAGGCGTGCGCCGCGGTGTCTTGATCGCGGAGTCGGTGTGGCCCAATTCCGCCTATTCCGATGGCCGCGGCATCAATACGCTCACCGGCGCCGACCCGATCGCACCGTTCGGCGGGGCGGCTTTCCACGACAATAAGGTTTGGGTGAGCAAACTCGCAGAGTGATTCAGGCCAAGCGTGGAGGAAATAAAAATGCCGCGGCTGCGCTATATCGAGGAAAACGAAAAAACTTCGCATGCGCGCGAGCTGATCGAGTCGGCCAAGCGCACCGGCGCGCCTGATCCGCGCGTGGTCAGCCTGATGACCCGCGGCAAACTCGGCATTGCCTGGGTCGAATACTGGAACAAGCTCCTTTACCAGGGCGTGCTGCCGCACAAGCTCAAGGAAATGTGCCGTATCAAAATCTCGGTCGCGCATCAGTGCGGCTATTGCTCGACCGTGCGATCGAACGTCGCCAAGGCCGAAGGGCTGACCGAAGCGATTATCGGCGATCTTTTCGATTTTTCCGGCAGCCGGCACTTCAGCACGCGTGAAAAGGCGGCGCTGCACTACGCCGACCTGTTCAAGCAGGGCGAGCACGCCATCGACAAAGACGAGGTTTATGCCGATCTGGCCAAGCACTTTTCCGACGAAGAGATCATCGAACTCGGCCTGTTCTGCGCCGAGGTGGACGGCGCCGGCAAGTTCGTCAAATCGCTCAACGTCGTTAGCTGGGAAGAAGCCTGCGCACTTGATCCGAAACTTAAGAATGGCGCCGCACCGCTCGCGGCGGAATAAGCTGCGGAAGCGCTATTTCCTGCCGTCAAGATTCATCAGCGCGAGCGCGGCGTGGCCGAGCAGGCCGTAAGGGCTGGCAAGCGTCTCGAGAATCTCGAAATGATTGTAGCTGTCGGCGACGATGAGTTCGGCGGGCTTGCCTGCCGATTTCGCGGCAGCAAAAAAGTCGCGCGCTTGCCGCTGAAACTCCGGCGTCTCGAGCGTCCCGCAAGTAACCGCGATCGGGCAGGTCAGCCGGTCGACGTGGCGCTGCGGACTGAGCGCCTCGACCGCCGCATCGGTAAGCCGGACGTAGTCCGATCGCGACGAAAGCCGCACTGGGTCGAGGTCATACATGCCGGAGCTGAGCAGTCCGCCCTTGACCAAATCCGCCGGCAAGCCGAAATCGCTCGCCCAATCGGTGGTCAGTACCACGCCGGCAAGATGGGCACCCGAGGAATGGCCGCCGACATATAGACGGTGCGGATCGGCGTCGAAACTTGCGGCGTTCCTGAAAATCCAGGCAACCGCCCGGCGCACCTGATCGGCCATCGGCATCAGGTCGCCCTGGGTCGTCACCACATTGTCGAAATCGAGCGCGGCAAAATGCGCGCCGGCGCCGACGAATAGCTCGGCTGGAAAGGCATTGTTCATAGCCTCGCCCCGCTGCCAGGCGCCGCCGTGGATGAAAACAAAAATCGGGGCGTTCGGGACCGACGCAGCAAAGAGGTCGAACTGCTCGATCGGCGCACCGCCATAAGCCAACCGGCGCGGATCGCCGAGCCGCGTGCGCGTCAGCGCGCTGTTCGAGGCAAAGCGCGCGAGAATTTGGGCCATGTTGGGCGCGTGCTTGGCCTGATTATAGGCGTCGTCCAGCTCCAGCTGGTCCATGTCGAGAAAAACACGCGGACCTTTGCGGCCAACGGACGCCGGACGCGCTTGCGCACCCGCCGGAGCTGTTTGTTGCGTTGCTTGCGTCACGGAACTGTCTCCTCCCACCAGTCTAACTTGTGATCAGTCGTCTTGCATTTATTTGGCGGTCTGGCGCCGGCGCGGCGGCTCAGACCAGCGTTGCGCCGCAGCGTCATCGGCCGTCCTGGCCTCGACCCATGATGTTCCCTCCACCGTTTCCACCTGCTTCCAGAACGGCGCGCGGGTTTTCAGGTAATCCATGAGAAACATCGCCGCCGCGAAAGCCGCCTCGCGATGGCTTGATGCTGTCGCCACCAGGACGATAGGCTCGCCCGGCAAAATTCGCCCGTGGCGATGAACAACGGTCACGCCGAGCAACGGCCAACGGCTAACGGCTTCCTCGACGTGGCGCGCGATTTCGGCTTCTGCCATGCCCGCATAGTATTCGAGCGTCAGCGCCGCGATCGGCTCGCCGTGTTCGTCCGCACGGCAAAGCCCGGTAAAGGTAACGACCGCACCGATATCGGTACGCCCGCGCGTCATCTTCGCCGTCTCGGTGGCGGCATCAAATGCTTCTCGTTGCAGGCGGACGATCGTGGACATCTGCGTCGCGGCCTTAGCCGCCGGTCATCGGCGGAAAGAACGCGATTTCGCTCGCGTCTTTAATCGCCGCATCGGGGCGCACGTGCCGGTGATCGATCGCCGCTCGGATCACCTTGGCGTTCTCAAACGCGAAGGCATATTGCTCGTCACGACGCGCCAGCCAGGCCATCAGCTCGCCGACGGTGGCAACGCCGGCGGGCGGATCGATACGCTCTTCCGCCTTGCCCAGGCGCTCGCGCACCCAGGCGAAATAAAGAAGCTTCAAGTATCCTCCCGGGTCAGATGATGCAGTCCAGCCTGCAGATAATCCCAGCCGGTATACAGCGTCAGCAAGGCGGACAGCCACAGCAGCGTGATGCCGGTGTTGGTGATTATCGGAACGATCGCATCTCCGGCCTTGCCGGCAATGAGAAAGCCGACGGCAACAAGCTGCAAAGTCGTTTTCCATTTGGCGAGCCGCGTCACCGGCACGCTGACGCGGAGCTCGGCAAGATACTCACGCAGGCCAGAAACCAGGATTTCGCGGCAGAGAATCACGACCGCCGCGAACAATGCCCAGCCATGGATCGTCTCTTCCGCCGCCAGCATCAACAGGCAGGACGAAACCAGAAGCTTGTCGGCAATCGGATCGAGCATGCGGCCGAGCGATGACTGCTGGGCCCAGATGCGGGCGAAATATCCATCGAGAAAATCGGAAACAGCGGCGGCAATGAAAATGGCCAGGGCGAACCACCTGAGCCACAATCCGCCATGCAGAATGTTCTGCCAGAACATGCAGCCGACCACGATCGGGATGGCCACGATACGGCCATAGGTCAGCATGTTCGGCAGCGCCAGCGGATGGGCGCGCAACCGGCCCGATGTGGTCGTCGAATTCATGGCCGCACCATAACCCCGCGGCGCCAAAGCCGACAGGGCCTCGCCGTGCATGCCAGCCCTCCGGCATGCGCACCAAAGGTCGCCCCCCGCGGGACTAGTCGAAACCCGATCACGCCGTCTCCTCGTGGAAGAACTCGTAGATGCGCCGCGCGGTTTCGGCACTGATACCATCGACTTGCATCAAGTCCGTGACTGCAGCCCGCTCGATCGCCTTCAGCGTGCCGAAGTGGTGCAATAATGCCCGCTTTCGTGCCGGCCCGATACCGGTGATCTCCTGCAGGCCGGCTTCCCGCAGATCGCGCATGCGGCGGGCCCGGTGCGATCCGACCGCGAAACGATGCGCCTCGTCGCGCAACCGCTCGACGAGATAGAGCACAGGGTCGCGCGGCGGCAGCTTGAACGAGTCGCGGCCCGGAACGAAAAAGGTTTCGCGGCCTGCGTCACGATCCGGCCCTTTGGCGATGGCCGCCAGCGGAATCTCGACGCCCAACTGGGCAAGCACCTCGCGCGCGACATTGAGCTGCCCCTGTCCGCCGTCGATTAGCACAAGATCCGGCCAGGGCGACTCGTCATGGGCGTCATCCATTTCGGGAGACGGCAGCACGATCGGTGTTACGGTCTCGCCCGCGATCTGGACCGGCAGCGGCGCCGCTTCGGCGAGGAGCCGCTTAAAGCGGCGCGTGAGTACTTCGCGCATCATGGCGAAATCGTCGCCGGGATTGAGATCGGCCGAGCGGATGTTGAACTTGCGATATTCCCGCTTGCGGAAGCCCTCCGCCCCGGCGACGATCATCGCGCCCACCGCGTTCGACCCTTGAATGTGGCTGTTGTCGTAAACCTCGATCCGGCGCGGCACGCGCGGCAAGCCGAACGTCTCGGCAAGCTGCCGCAGCAGCCTTTGCTGAGAGGACGTCTCTGCAAGCTTGCGGCCCAGCGCCTCGCGTGCGTTCGCGAGCGCGCGCTCAATCAAATCTTTTTTCTCGCCGCGCCGCGGCACCACGATCTCTATCTTGTGTCCGTTCTTGGTGCCGAGCGCGTCGGCGAGCAGCGCGCGGTCTTCGATGTCATGCGAGATCAGGATCAGTAGCGGCGACGGCTTGTCGTCATAGAACTGAGCAAGGAAGGCGCTCAGAATTTCGCCCGGTGAAATCGAACGGTCGGCTCTGGGGAAATAGGCGCGGTTTCCCCAGTTCTGTCCGGTACGGAAGAAGAATACTTCGACGCAAGCGAAACCGCCCTGCTGATGCAGCGCGAAGACATCGGCCTCCTCGACGCCGCGCGGGTTGACCCCTTGATGCGCCTGGATAGCGGATAACGCCGCCAGACGGTCCCGGTAAATCGCGGCGCGCTCGAAGTCGAGCGCCGTCGACGCCTTCTCCATTTCGCCGGCAAGCTCATCCTTGACCGCCTTGCTGCGGCCGGAAAGAAAATCGTTCGCCTCCCGCACCAGCGCAGCGTATTCGCCAAAGTCGATCTCGCGGGTGCATGGCGCCGAGCAGCGCTTGATCTGATGGAGCAGGCACTGCCGCGTCCGGCTTTCAAAAAACGGATCGCTGCATGAGCGCAGCAGGAACGCGCGCTGAAGCGCGTTGATGGTGCGGTTAACCGCCCAAACCGACGCAAATGGCCCGTAATAACGGCCCGGGCGTGTGCGCGCGCCGCGATGCTTGAGGATTTGCGGCGCCCAATGATCGGACGTGATCAGGATGTAGGGGAAGGACTTGTCGTCGCGCAGCAGCACATTGAAGCGCGGCCGCAGGCGCTTGATCAGATTGGCTTCGAGCAACAGGGCTTCGGTCTCGGTCCGGGTGACGACAAATTCGAGCGCGCGGGTCGCCGCGATCATCCGCTGGATGCGAGTGTCGAGCCCGGCCGGACGGGCGTAAGCGCGAACGCGGTTGCGGATATTCTTTGCCTTGCCGACATAGAGCACGTCGCCGTGCGCGTCGATCATGCGGTAAACGCCTGGCCGGGACGGTGCGTGCTTGGCGTGGTGGAGGATGACGTCGCGGCCGACGGCGAGCGAATCCTTTCCCTGCTCGCCGCTGTCTTTGACATCGGTCTCATCGGCCGGAGGCAGAGTCGGCTCGTCGTCGTCCTCGCCGATGTCGACCTCGGGCTCGATATCTTTTTTCGGAACGCTCATGTCTGACCGCTTGCCGGACTACCCGCTGCAGCTGATCGTGACGCTGCGGCCGCGCGGGTAAAATTCAAACTCAGGATTTGCCGCGCCATCGGCCCGAGGTGAGCATCCGGCATCGCACGCCGCAGTGGCGCATGCGACCAGACTGCGCTCCGCTGGATCACTCCGACAGACTTTCTTAACGCTAACGAATTCGCGTAGTTAGCGCTTCATCAAGGCTTAACTTAAACATCGCGATAAATCCTTTCAATCGAACGACCGCTTTGTCCTCCGACAAGCGCATTCCTTTTCTTGCTGCTCGTAGCGTTTTCACACGACGCGTTGGAAAGCCGGCATGAAACGAGTTCTGTGTGCAGCGATGCTGCTGGCGATGACCGGCGCGGCCTCGGCAACCGACTATTTCGCGCCGTCTCCGCTCGGTCCCTACAGCTGGATCGGCCCTTATATCGGCGCCACTGCCGGTTATCAGTGGGGTTGGATCAGCAACAACCCCACCCAGCCGTCCGGCCTCGAGGGCGGCGTCGAAGGCGGATACAACTGGCAGAGTGGACATTTCGTGTTCGGCGGCGAGACGGATCTCAACCTGTCGACCGCCAGCGCCACCATCGCGCCCGTCGAATTCTCCACTCCGTGGTTCGGGACGGTGCGCGGCCGTGGCGGCGTCACCTTCAGCAATGTGATGGTGTTCGGGACCGCCGGCCTCGCTTACGGCGACTTACGCGCGGATTCCGCCGGCCTGAGTGAGTCCCATGCCAATGTCGGCTGGGTGGCCGGCGCAGGCGTCGAGCTCAGCTTCACCCAGCGCTGGTCGGCGAAGGCCGAATGGCTCTACCTCGATCTTGCCGGCAACAACTTCTCGGTGACCGGGGCCAATAACGGCCTTACGGCCAATTTGCTTCGCTTCGGCGTGAATTACCACTTCTGATCCCGCCGCGATTTGCGGCGGGGGAACCTTCGACGGTTAACAATACTTGGCTTTTGCCGCAATCGTAAGTCTTTTGACCACAACGATGCCTACGTTAAAACATAATTTTCTATAATCGTGACATCGCAGAGTCGTATCTCTCCGCAATATTGTCTACATAGAGAAATGCGCTGTGGCCTTTCTGCACTAGACGAAAAATTAGCCACGAATACTATCCTGGACCTACGCGTCATGGAGGTCCTCAGATGAAGCGTTTGTTGCTTGCGACAGTGGGCTTGATCGCGCTGGTCGGCGCAGCGGCGGGCGCCGATCTGCCCCCTGGCCCGACGAATTACTACAAGGCGCCGGCCTTCGTGCCGCCGCCCTACAGCTGGAGCGGCTTCTATCTCGGCGTGAACGGGGGCGGCGGTTTAGGGCGGTCGTCCTGGGATACTGCCGGCGGCTTTAATCTGCTCGGCGGCGTGGTCGGCGGCACCGTCGGCTACAACTATCAAATCAGTCGCGTGGTGCTCGGCGTCGAAGGCGATATCGACTGGAGCAGCATCCGCGGCTCGACGACCAGCGCCGGCTGTCCGGCGGGATGCAACACCAGCGACTCGTGGCCGTCGACCGTACGCGGACGCGTCGGTTATGCCGCCGACCGCTTTATGCCGTACATCACCGGCGGCGGCGCGTTCGGCAACATCAATGCGTCGACGCTTGGCGCCAACGGAGGCGCGACCAACGCTGGCTGGACGGTCGGCGCCGGTCTCGAACTCGCCATTGCCGGCAACTGGACAGCGAAAGCGGAATACCTCTACGTCAATCTCGGCAAGTTCAACTGCGGCATTGGCTGCGGCGCGGCGACCGATAACGTGTCGTTCAACACCAACCTGATCCGCGGCGGCATCAACTACCGCTTCTGATCCTTCAGCCGTAGTGCGATCCCGCTTAAACGCCCCGGAAACTGCTCCGGGGCGTTTCCGCTGTAAGCGCCAAGATAGCGCCTAGGCCGTCGCCGCGGTCGCTGCGAAGGCTGGCACGCGCGCGGCAAAACCGTCGAGCCAGCCGACAAGATGCGGATGGCCGGCACGCCAGTCACCGCCAAAGCGGAAATCGCGATAACCGAGAGCACAGGCCAGCGCGATTTGCCCGACGTGGGGGAGCGCCGGGCTGGCGGCCAGCGCGGGCGGCGCGGCTTCCAGCAGCGCCAGCGCGCGTGCGACCTTGCCGGCCTGGTGATCGAGCCATTTCGTCTCGTGCTTTTCGGGCGGGCGCCATCGCGCCTCGTAGATCAGCAGGATCGAGGCATCGAGAACGCCGTCACACAGGGCTTGTAAGCGCAGCGCGGCAAAGCGCACAGGAATGTCACGCGGGATGATCTTGCCGCCGCCGGCGCGGTGGTCGAGATATTCAAGTATCACGCGTGAATCGTAATAGGCCGCACCATCCTCGGCGATCAGCACCGGTATCTTGCCGAGCGCATTCTGCTCGCGCACCGTGTCGCGCGGATCCATCGTGTCGGCGGGCTCGACTGTAACGTCGTCGAAGCCGAGCAGATCCAAAGCGATCCGCACCTTGCGGCCGAAGGGCGAGGGCGCTGCCGAACGCAAGATCAACATGACATTGGCACCGGTATCATCCGCTATTACGAAGGAAATGCACCTCCGGCGCGCCGCCAAGTCAAACGGCGCCGCCGTCTGTCTTCCTTAGTCGAGCGTGATCTTTGGAAAATCCGGTTTCAACCTTCCGGATCACGCTACTAGCCGGTGACGACTAGATTGACCGCCTTCGGACCCTTGCCCTTCTTGTCAGGTTCGACGTCGAAGCTGATGCGCTGCCCCTCGATCAGCGACTTCAGCCCCGCACGCTCCACGGCCGTAATGTGCACGAACACGTCGCGCCCCCCGTCGTCGGGCTTGATGAACCCGTAACCGCGCTCGCCATTGAAAAACTTGACCGTACCGGCCATTGCCATCGACCACTCCCCTTCCCCGTGTTGCTTCGCCGCCGGCCCCCACGGCGCGACGGCTTGGCCGGACATCCTCACAGGCAAGGTCTTTCGGCCGCGGACGGCCTTAAGTCACTCCGCCAGCCCCTACAGGAGCGGAACGTCTTAGCCAGCAACAGCAACAGTTAGCCACATTTTATGTGTGTGGAAAAGTGGGCGACTACCGTTCGATGGCCGCCCGGTCGCCCTCGGCATGGCGCTCCCGGCTCAGCCAATCGGTCCGTACCACGGCTTGCATGGACAGGATCTTGCCGAGCACCGGCATCAATACGCGCAGATCTCTTTCGAGCGTGAACGGCGGATTGGCGACGATCAGGCCGGAGCCGATGAGCCCGGCCCCCGGCCGCAGCGGACCGAGCATGAGTTCGCAACGCAGAAGGGCCGGCACCGCAAGCCGCCGCAGACCGCGGGCGAGAGCGTCCGGCGCAGCGCGCTCCTTGATCGGATACCACAGCATGTAGATGCCAGTCGGCCATTTGCGCAGCGCGGCCGAAAGTGCACTCGATAGGCGGTCGAAATCGGCCGCGTCCTCGAAGGGCGGATCGACCAGAACGAGGCCCCGGCGCTCCCGTGGCGGCACATAGGCGCCGAGCGCGGTCCAGCCGTCGATCCTTAGCGGTTTGGCACGGGGGTCGCCGCGCAGCGTAGCGGCAAGCCCGGCAGCGGACCGGGGCTCGGCTTCGCAGGCGATCAGCCGGTCCTGCGGCCGCAGCTGGCTTGCAGCGATGAGCGGCGAGCCAGGGTAAGTTCGCAATGCGCCGCCGGGATTAAGCGCCGCGACGGCCTCAAGATAGGGCGCCAGCAGAGGATGCGGCGGACCTTGCCGCGTGGCTTCCCACAGCCGTGCGATTCCGTCGCGCCATTCGCCGCTACGGCGAGCCTCCGGCCCGGACAGGTCGTAACGGCCGGCGCCCGCATGGGTATCGATAACGCGAAAGGCCGCGGACTTCAGGCGCAGATGCGTGAGGATACGCGCCAGCACGCTGTGCTTGTGCACATCGGCGAAGTTGCCGGCGTGGAAGGCGTGGCGGTAATTCATCAACTCCCGCGCAGCGGCGGCATGATCAATTGATCGCGCCGGCAACTGCGTCGCGCAATTTCGGCGCAGTCGCGGAATTTGAGTTCTTTCGACAGGCAAATCATGACTTCAGTAAGCCGCTTCTTGTCGCAGCCGATCGCCATGCTGTTGGGCGATAGATCCGGATTGGCCTTGACGAAAGCATCCTCGACGGCGGCCGGCGTCACGCTCAGCGGCGCTTGCAGATCGACATATTCCGGCGGAATCTTCACCGCCGCGCGTGCTTTACGCACGACTTCAAAATAAGCGCGCGGCGCCAATCCGGAGCAGGTGCCATGCTTGTCCCACTCGTTGAAGACGAGATGCGGCGCAGGCATCAGATCGAGCATGGAGGAAACGATGCCGCGGTCGAGCCGCGGCGCCGGATTCTGGCAAAACTCCGGAAATCCCCGGTCGTATTGCGGCCACAGGCCGTGGACCACAAACGAATAGGGCCGCGCTCCGCATTGCAACGTCGGCCCCCGGCCGCGGCCACGTTCCGCGGCCGCCGCACAGAACGACTGCGACCAGGAGAGCGATAGAACATAGAAGTCGAATTTTCCGGGCTCGTTCTGTCGAACGTCCTGGCCCCGCGTCTCCAGCGTCGCAGCAAGAAGCAGCAAAGCACCCGCCACCGCGCCCGCCCAAACCCCGCGCATGATCCGTCCTCCTGAAACAACGAAAACTGCACTATAGCGATTGGGGGATATTATCGTTCCCGTACCCACGTCTATCGCTGGGGTCGAGGCCCTTTGACCGTGCGCGCCACCAATCCGATGACGTACCCAACGCGATAGTACAGAAGGTTCATAAAACTGAGGCTCAGCGGTGGTGAATAGACGCGTTGATATTGGCGAGCGTGGAGGCGGCCGAGGCCGAACCAAACTGGCGGCGGCGCGATCATGGGGCACGTTAATCCTTCCGGCGTGAAGTAGACTGATCGCGACGGCCCATCTCGCCAATGATGGAAATCCAATATCCCAGCGATTGGTAAGAACAAAGCAAGAATATGTGCATAGACCGCAGCATCGGACGGCAAATGGAGCCGGATGCACGTCCGGTTCGCGCGCGTGCCGAAGCGGTGCACAACGGGCTCCGTTCGGTCGGGCTCAACATTGCCTGATTTTTATGGCGCTGTAACTTCGGCTATACTTGCCAATCGACGTCATTGGTGCGCGAGGCGCCACGACATGCAAATGAACAGCCTAAAGCGTGCGAAGGGCAAGCTGGTGAGATACCTGATCGCAGGCCTAGCTCTCGTGCTAATGACGGCAGCCGTCGAGGCGCAAATGACGCCTCAGCAAACTCAAATCAACGGCAACAGCCGTATCGGCCAAAGCGCATCGAAGGCGTTGGACGCTAACGACAAGGACAAGCCGAAGGCGAACGACAAGGCCTACAACGCGGCGCTGAAGAATTTACCCGACAAGCAATACGACCCCTGGCGCGGGGTGCGCTAGCGCGCGCTTCACGGCTGCGCGGCGCGGCACGCCGGGCCATAGGCCCAATTGCGATCCAAGCCGACGACGCAGAATTCGACGCCGGTCACCGCTCCGATATCTCCGGTATCTTCGCCGATCGAATAGTAGATCGGACGCTTCAGGCCGTCGTTGATCAATGCCATTCCCTTGCAGAAGCGCCGCGGAATGGACTGCGCCGCCCACGGCAACACGGCGGTCTGGCGGATATTCTCGATGCCGACAATCTGCAGCTTGGAGTTCCAGAAGCGGGCCTCCTTGGAGGCGAAATCGCCGATGATTTGGCCAAGCGCAACCCCGGAATCGCATGCCGGCATGATCCGGTCATACCGCGGACCCGAAAGCCAAACGTTGTCTTCGATCCAGGTCGCCGCCCGTGCCGGCGAAACGAGAATGACGCCGAGTGTCAGCAACAGCCCAAACGAAACGATGCGGCCCAACATTGCTCTCTCCTACGCTTAAGCCTCTTGCGCAGATTTGAGGGTCAACGGTGCCGTGCCGGCGCTGGGCGGTCAAGGGCAGCGAACGCCGGCGGGCAACGGTCGCAGCCACCTATCTGGAATCACCACAGCCAACCTCGGCGGAGCGTCTTTCAGTCCACAGGAATCTGGAGGTGCCGCGGCCTTTGATCACAGTTTTTTTGCCGCCGCAGCGCGCGACCAACCTATCGGCATCGTGGTAGCGCTCCTAAACTGCTTTCGTCTGATTCGTCGAAAATGCGGGCGTCGCGTGATCAACCGCGATTTGTTGCTCCTCGCCGCGTCATTTCGGGCGGGGAACGGCAAGACAGTGGTTCTCAGGCAAACGAGGCGCCGGCGCTTCCCCACGGCAAAAGCCAGGGACGATCCGGCTTAGTGGCCCATATGGCCGTCGGGGGAATTAGACATGGGCGAAGTGCACCAACTTGTCACTGGCGAACCTTCGTTCGGTCTGCAGGCGGCTGGACGCCTGATGACCAAGATTTTTGCGCCGTGGGTGCTTGATCTGGCGCTGTTGGTGGAGAGCGTCGAATCGGTTCGGCCGCCGGGAGCGCTGCCGGATTGGCAGCCGGGCGCGGTGGTGCGGCTGCCGTTTTCCAAGAAGATCTGTTGCGATAGCGATTCGATCTGCAGCCAGGCGCTGATGGCGCTCGCCGACAGCGCCATGGTCATTGCCTGTTCGGCCGCGTGGAACGGATACCGTCCGATGAGCACGATCGACCAGACCACCCATTTCCTGCGCCCGGCTATGTTCGACGTCGTCGCCGACGCCCGCGTGGTGCGGATTGGCCGCAATACCAGCTTCGGCCGCGTGATGCTGCTCGGCGCGTCCAACAAACGGCCGGTTGGCATGGTCGCCAGCGCCTATTCGATGTTGTAAGGACGATATCCGGCGCCGCGGCAATCAGCCGGACCGCGCTTTCAATTGCAATGGCGAACATTTAAAGTTCGTCTGCCATTGGCTGGGCGGAGGTTTGGCGATGCGAAATTTGCTGGCGGCTATCGGCGTTGCGCTGCTCTTGCCGTGCGTTGGCGGCAGCGCCTTCGCCGGGGCGGTCGTTCTCGGTCCCGGTCCCGGCCTTACCGGCAACAATACAGGCGGCATTATTTCCTACTCGCCGGAGCTCGAGCACGGCGCGTATCGCAAGGTTGCGGCCGACTGGTGCGCGCGTTGGGACCGCCTTTCGCACGTGACCAGCGTGCATCGCAGATATGGCGACTATATCGGCTTCGTCTGCATCGACCGGCCGAACATCATCCACTAATCGCCGGCGTCAGCCTTTATCGCCAATCGCCAACAACCGCCTGAACGAGCGCAAGCGCCGCTACGGCCGCAGTGTCGGCGCGCAGAATGCGCGGGCCAAGCGATAGCCTCACCACATTCGGCAGCTTGAGCAGTGCCGCACGCTCGTCGTCGGCAAAGCCGCCTTCTGGTCCGATCAGCATCGCAAGCGGCGAGGGCGACAGTCCGGCGAGCACAGCGACCGGGTCGGCAACCTCCACGTCTTCGTCGCAGAACACGAGCCGGCGCGCGGCATCCCATCCGGCGACGAGATGGGCGAATGCGATCGGGGCCTCGACTTCCGCAACTGAAAGAATGCCGCATTGCTCGGCCGCTTCGATGGCGTTGGCACGCATGCGCTCGATATTCACGCGCGAAACCTGGCTGTGGCGGGTCAGCACCGGGCGCAGCCGCGAGACGCCCATCTCGACCGCCTTCTGGACCATGTAGTCGAGCCGTGCGGCCTTAAGCGGCGCGAACAGGTAGTGCAGATCGGCCGGCGCCGTCTGCTCCCGCGTCTTGGCGCCGACCACCAAGGTCGCTGCGCGCCGCTGCATCGTCAGCGTCGCGCTCCATTCGCCGCCGTGGCCGTTAAAGGCGAGGACGGTACTTCCGGATTTGAGCCGCAGGACCGTGCCAAGATAGTGGGTTTGCGCCGGCGTGAGCGCGACTTCCGCACCTTCGCGCAATGGCCCATCGACGAACAGGCGGGGAGTGCGGAAATCATACACCGGCATGGAAAAATGCGAGCAATAAGAGCCACATTGCAGGCAAGCGCGCCTTCCGTGTATGAGTTCGCCCGAGCGCGAAAGAGTCGCATGTGCGCCCGGCGGCAGGTTCTGCCGCCTTGTCGCCGAAATCAACGAGCCTTTTAATGGGCGGAATTCGGCTCGGCGCCGCAAGAAACCGGGGGAAGGATTGACGATGAGGTGGAGGGTCGCCATGGCGCTGGCCGCCCTAGGCGTTGCCGGAATTGCTCCTACGGCGCTGGCGCAGTCGCCTCCGGCACAGTGCAATGCATTCCCTCAACTCAGGGACAGCGCACGGGAAAAGGCGATGGCGGTCCGTGCCGCGATCCAAAAACACGTCGACCGCAAGGAAATCTGCACTTTGGTGCAGCGGTTTTACGCCGCCGAATCCGGAGTGATAAAGTTTCTCGAAGAAAACAAGTCATGGTGCAACATTCCGGCCGAGGCGATTACCCAAGCCAAAGCCAGCCACGAAAATACCCTCAAATTCCGTACCGCCGCCTGCACCGAAGCGCCGGGCGCCAAGCCGCGGCCGCCATCGCTCAGTGATGCAATCGGTACGCCGTCCGTGGATACCGGGAACAACACCAAAACGGGCCGCGGGACGCTCGATACACTCAACGGCAACCCGTTGGCAAAATGAGCCCGGCGGCCGGTTCCGTCGCGGATGCGACCGGCAATTGGGTCGACACGCTCGCTCCGACCTGGTCACGCCCTTATCTGCGGCTCGCCCGGCTCGACCGCCCGATCGGCTCGTGGTTATTGCTGCTGCCTTGCTGGTGGTCGTCGGCGCTCGCCGCGGTTGCCGCCCATAAGCCCGCTCCGAGCGTGGCTCATCTCGCCTTATTCTTCGTCGGCGCTTTCGCGATGCGAGGCGCCGGCTGCACCTGGAACGACATCGTCGATCGCGATCTCGATGCCAGCGTCGAGCGCACACGCTCGCGGCCGATCCCCTCCGGCCAGGTGAGCGTCGTTAACGCCGCAATCTTTCTCGTTCTGCAAGCGCTGGTCGGTTTCGCGGTGCTGATTTCCTTCAATGCCTTCACGATTCTGCTCGGCATCGCGTCGCTGGCGATCGTGGCCGTGTACCCGTTTATGAAGCGGATCACCTATTGGCCGCAGATCGTGCTTGGCCTGGCATTCTCCTGGGGCGCGCTGACGGGCTGGGCGGCGGCTTTCGGCCGGCTCGATTGGCCGCCGCTGCTGCTCTATGCCGGCTCCATCGCCTGGGTGATCGGTTATGACACGATCTACGCGCATCAGGACCGCGAGGACGATGCCCTTATCGGCATCAAGTCGACGGCGCTTTTGTTTGGCGAGCGTACCAAGCCAATGCTGGCGCTGTTCTATATGCTGGCGGTCGTTCTCATTGGCGCTGCCGGCTTTGCCGCAGGCGCCGGTCTTATCTTCGCGCTTTTCCTGCTGGCGTTTGCTGCGCATCTGGCCTGGCAGATCGTCTGGCTTGACATCGCC